>SXGU01516443.1_pt1 | contig 24042 bp, 24 predicted proteins | sample 3174531 | NCBI WGS metagenome assembly SXGU01 (sample SAMN11356863, study PRJNA531348) | freshwater metagenome | isolation source: freshwater sample F1-140 | place: China: Fuxian Lake, Yuxi | collected 2017-12-25
CCGAACGCGTCCCAGCCCATGGGCTGCAGCACGTTCATGCCGCGCATGCGGAAGTGGCGGGTGAGAACGTCGCCGATGGTATAGTTCCTCACGTGCCCCATGTGCAGTTTCCCCGAGGGATAGGGGAACATGGACAGGCAATAGAACTTCGGCTTGGCAGCGTCTTCCGTGACGCGGAACGACCCACGGGCTTCCCAGAAGGATTGGGCGTCGCGTTCGACGCTGCGGGGCTCGTAGCGGTCCTGCATCGAGGCTGTGGAGACTACTTAGAAGGCGGGAAGCGGCGGATTTTAGCGCATCCGACTCTGCGTCCCCTGCGTATCTGGGGGTATCGAGTCAACGGGAGGCATCCATGCACGCGATCGTGAAGGCACTGGTTCTGGCAGGGCTGGTCGGCGCGTCCGCGCAGGCGTTCGCGGCGGCGCCTGCGGCGGTGGTCGAGGGCGTGCAGATGCCCGCGTGGATCGAGCGCCCCGGCGGAACGCGGGTGCCGCTCGCGCCGGGAATGGAGCTGAAGTCGGGCGACCAGGTGCGCACCGGCGCGGACTCGCGCCTGCTGGTCAAGCTGGCCGAGGGCAGCCTGGTCAAGCTGGGCGAGAACGGCGTCCTGCGCATCGCCGAGATCAATCCCCGGCGCGACGGTATTTTCAGCGCTGCGCTCGGCGTGGTGGAGGGCGCATTCCGTTTCACCACCGACGCGCTGGCCAAGGGGCGCAAGCGCGATGTGCGAATCTCGGTGGCGACGGTGACGGCGGGTATTCGCGGCACCGACCTGTGGGGCAAGTCGGATCGCGCCGATCGCCAGATCGTCTGCCTGATCGAAGGCAGGATCGAAGTCGGCGCGGCGGGCGAGGCGCCGGTGACGATGGACCAGCCGCGCCAGTTCTACCGCCGCGAGCAGGGCAAGACCCAGCCCATCGGCTTCGTCGAGCCCGCACAGCTCGCCGAGTGGGCGAAGGAAACCGAGATCGCCGCCGGCAGGGGCGCGGCGCGCCGCGGCGGCAAGTTCCGCGTCACGCTGGCGCAATCGGACGCGCAGGAAGCCGCGCTCGCCGTGTACGACCAGGTGCGCGCGGCGGGTTACGCGGCGCAAATTCATCCGGCGAAGGTCGGCGAGAAGCGCGTGTACAACGTCCGCATCGCCAACCTGCCCTCGAAATCCGAAGCCGAGGCACTGGCCGCCGGCCTCAAGGGCAAGTACGGCGTGGCCGAGCCGAAGGTTTCCGGTTGACGCGGGGCCTCGCCGCACTGCTGGGACTGCTTCTGTCGGCGGCGGTTCACGCGCAGCCGGCGTGGCCGCAGAAGCCGGTCCGCTTCGTCGTTCCCTATCCGCCGGGCGGCTCGACCGACGTAGGAGCGCGCGCGATCGCGGATCGCATCTCGCCTGCGCTGGGGCAGCCCGTGGTCATCGAAAACCGTTCCGGGGGCGGTGGCAACATCGGCGTCGAAGCGGTGGCGCGGAGTGCCCCGGACGGATATACCGTGTTGATCGTGCCCGATCAGATCGCCAGCAATCCCCATGTGTACAAGCTTTCCTTCGATGCCTTGAAGGATTTCCTGCCCGTCATCCAGATTGCACGCCAGCCGGTGGTGCTCGCCGTGCATCCCAGCCTGGGCGTTTCGAGCGTTGCCGAGCTGGTCGCGCTGGCGAAGCAAAAGCCCGGTGCGCTGAGCTACGCCACCTCGGGCGCCGGCTCGCAGCAGCATATCGCCGCGGAATGGTTCGCCAGGCTGGCGGGAATCAGCCTCACGCATATCCCCTACAAGGGCGGTGCGCAGGCAATCACCGATTTCGTCGGCGGCCAGGTGCCGCTCGCCTCGCTCGGCTCGACGCCGGTGATCCCGCACCACAAGGCGGGCAAGGTGAAGATCATCGCGCAGAGCACGAAGGCGCGCTCGCCGGCCCTGCAGGACGTGCCCACCTACGAAGAAGCGGGCATCAAGGGACTGGTGCTCGACCAGTGGCTCGGCGCGTTCCTGCCTGCGGGCTCGCCACGCGAGGCGGTCGCGCGCCTGAACGCCGAGATCGGCGTGGCGCTGAAGGATCCGGGCGTGGTCGCGCGCTTCGAGGGTTCCGCGATGGATCCGGTTGGCGGGAGCGCCGAGGCCTTCGGCCAGTTCTGGCGCGACAACCACGCCATGTACGGCCGGCTGGTGAGGGAACTGGACATCCGCGTCGATTAGACGACGCAGCTAGAGCAAGTTCTTGTCGCGCAGGAACGCTTCCGCCGCGCGCAAGGCGTCGATCGCCGCCGGGAATCCGCAATAGGCGACGGTGTGGGTCAGCGTCTCGCGGATCTCCTCGGCAGTGCAGCCGTTGTTCACCGCGCCCTCCAGGTGGATCGCCATCTCGTGCGGGCGGTTGAGCGCCGTCAGCATGCCGAGGGTCACCAGGCTGCGCGTCCTGCGATCGATGCCGGGTCGCGTCCAGAGCGAGCCGTAGGCGAACTCCTCGCTCAGGCGCCGGATCGGCGCGTTGAACGCGTTGGTGGAGGCGTCGCGACGCTCGCAATACGCTGCGCCGAGGACTTCGCGCATCACCTGGCGTCCGGTTTGCCTGCGATCATCGTTCGGATCCGCGTTCTGGGTCATCGAGCATGCTCTTTTCGCGTTGTCTGGGATATTTTCAGTCTAGCAGTCGCCGGCTGAAGCCGAACGCGTGGATGTACACTTCCCCCATGAGGAGAATCGTGAAAAACGCGCTGACTCGCATGCCGATCGCACTCGCGCTGTCGCTGGTCGTCGCCTGCGCACAGGCGCAGACCTACCCGTCGAGGCCGGTGCGTCTCGTGGTCGGCTTCCCGCCCGGTGGCGGGACCGACGTGGTGGCGCGCATCATTCAGCCGAAGCTTGCCGAATATCTCGGCCAGCCGGTGGTGATCGAGAACCGGCCGGGAGCGACCGGCACGGTGGCGGCCGCCATGGTCGCCAAGTCCCCGCCGGACGGCCATACGCTGATGATGGGGCACGTTTCGGTGAACGCGATCGCGCCGAGCCTGTTCCGCGACCTGCAGTACGACGTGCTCAAGGACTTCGCCCCGGTCATCCTCACGGCCTCGGTGCCGCACTTCATCGTCGTGCATCCGACGCTGCCGGTGGCGTCGCTCAGGGAACTGGTCGCGCGCTTCAAGGCCGAACCCGGCAAGTTCACGTTTCCCTCGGCGGGCAACGGCAGCACGCCGCATCTTGCCGGTGAAATGTTCAAGACCCTGGCGGGCGTGAACCTGGTGCACGTTCCGTACAAGGGTTCCGGCCAGTCGATGCAGGACCTGCTCGCCGGCGTGCACAAGGTCGCGTTCGACACCATGCCGGCCTCGTCGCCGCACGTGCGCTCGGGCCGGATGAAGGCGCTGGCGGTTTCGACGATGCGGCGCGTCGCCGAGTATCCGGACGTGCCGACCGCGGAGGAGGCCGGGGTGCCGGGTTACCAGATCTCGACCTGGTACGGCGTCTTCGCCCCGGCCGGCACGCCGGCCGAAATCGTCAACCGCGTGCACGCCGACGTCCTGCGGGCGATGCAGGCGCCGGAGACGCGTCCGCGGATGCAGGAAATCGGCGCCGACGAAACCGTCACGCGCTCCCCTGAAGAATTTGCCGCCATCGTGCGCGCCGACACCGCGCGCTATGCCCGGGTGATCAAGGACGCAGGCTTGAAGCTGGACTGATTCGCGCGGAGGAAAAGCGCCATGAATGACCCGAAACGGCCCTTCCCGGCGGATGTGAAGAGCCAGGCCGAGCGCTGGCGCGAGGAGTCTTTCGGCCCCGCGGCGGCGGCGCACCCGCCGCGCAAGCCGTTCGTCACCGACGTCGGCATCGGCATCGAGCCGCTCTACACACCGGCCGACCTGGAACGCATCGGCTTCGAATACCTGCGCGACGCCGGTTTTCCCGGCGAGTATCCGTTCACGCGCGGCGAGCGCCCGGGCATGAATCGCGCCGAGCCGTTCGTGGTCTCGGCCTACTCGGGTTTCGGCGACGCCGAGGCCTGCAACCGGCGCTTCCGCAAGCTGATCGAGATCGGCACCGAGCAGATCCTGGTCGCGCTCGACCTGCCGACGCAGTGCGGCTACGACTCGGACCACGAAATGTCCACCGCCGAGGTCGGCCAGGTCGGCGTCGCGATCGACACGCTCGCCGACATGGAGCTGCTGTTCGAGGGCATTCCGGCCGACAGCTTGAAGCGCATCGGCACACTGGGGAATTCGATCGGGCCGATCGTGCTCGCGCTGTATGCAGCGCTCGGCGAAAAGCAGGGCATCGCCTGGAGCCGCTACACGGTCAACCTGCAGAACGACCCGTTGAAGGAGTACATCGCGCGCGGCACCCAGATCCTGCCGCCGGCGCCGGCGGCGAAACTCGCCACCGACGCGGTCGCCTGGTGCGTCGAGCACGCGCCCCACTGGTCGCCGATGACGGTGTGCGTGAACCACCTCAATGCCGGCGGCGCGGGTTCGAGCATGGGTACCGCGATCGCGCTGGCGAATGCGCGCCACTATCTGGATTTGTTGCTGAAACAGGGACATTCCATAGACGAGGTCGCGCCGCTGCTGCACATGTTCCCGGACGAGCGGCACGACTTCTTCGTCTCGATCGCGAACCTGCGCGCGCTGCGCCGCATCTGGGCGCGGTTGATGAAGGAAACCTACGGCGCGACGCGGCCGGAGGCGATGGCCTGCCGCACCACCGTCTATGGCCATGGCCAGGAGGCGCTCGCCGAGCCGCTCAACAACATTCCGCGCACGGCATTCGGCACGCTCGCCTACGTGCTGGGCGGCGCCTCCTACGTGTACCTGGCGGGCTACGACGAGGCGGTATCCACGCCGAACGAGGATTCGGCGCGCGTCGCCCTGCGCACGCTGCAGATCCTCGCGCACGAGCACGGCTTCACCGATACCATCGATCCGCTCGGCGGCTCGTACTTCATCGAAACGCTCACCGCGCAGGTGGAGCAGCAGATCCTCGAGGGCATGGCGCGGATCGAGCGCACCGGCGGTGCGCTTGCCGTGATCGAGGGCGGGTTCGGGCGCCAGGCGATGACGCAGGGCGCCGTGCGGCGACAGCGCGCGATCGACGGCGGCGAGCGGCCCTGGGTGACGGTGAATCTCTGGCCGCAGAAGCCGAACGTGCCGAATACCGCCTTCCGCGGCGATCCCGGGGCCACCGAGCGCCAGCTCGCGCGACTCGCGCAGGTGAAGGCGGGCCGCAGCCGCGCCGACGTCGAGGCGGCCCTGGCCGCAGTGGACCGCGCGAGCGCCGAGGGCGCGAACGTGGTGCCGAGCGTGCTGAACGCAGTGCGCGCCTATGCCACCGTGGGCGAAATCGTCGAGCTCTGGCGCAATCGTTTCGGCGCTTTCACGCCGTCGACGGATTTCTGATGAAGCGAATACGTGTGCTCATCGCCAAGGTGGGTCTCGACGGCCACGACGTCGGCGCGCGAGTGGTGGCGCGTGGCCTGCTCGATGCCGGCATGGAAGTCATCTACACCGGGCTGCGGCGCACGCCGGAGCAGGTGGTGCGCGCCGCGATCGAAGAGGACGTGGACTGGATCGGCGTCAGCACGCTGTCGGGCGCGCACATGACGCTGCTGCCGAGGCTGCGCCGGCTCCTCGACGAGCAGGGCGCGCACGACATCCGCATCCTTGCCGGCGGCATCGTGCCGCAGGAGGACATCCCGGCGCTGACGGAGAAGGGCGTGGCGCAGGTCTTCCTCTCGGGCACCCCGATCGCCGAGATCGTCGACTACCTCCTGGCGCAGACGGTGCATGCCTGAGGCGACGCCGCCGGGCGACCGGCGCCGGATCGCGCGCGCCGTCAGCGCGGTCGAAAACCGCTCCGACGGATATCAGTCCTTCCTCGCCCAGGCCTACCGGCTGCCGCGGTGGGCGGACGTGATCGGCATCACCGGCCCGCCCGGCTCCGGCAAGTCCACGCTGATGGATGCGTTGACCGCGCATTGGGCGGCCGGCGGCGCCCGCATTGCGATCCTCGCCATCGACCCGTCGAGCCCCTACTCGGGCGGCGCGGTGCTGGGCGACCGCATCCGCCGCACGCGCAGCGAGGGGTTCGAGAATGTGTATTTCCGCAGCCTGTCGTCGCGTGGCCACCTCGGCGGCCTGACCGATACCGCGACCGACCTCGTCGCGGTGTTGAGCCTGTTCGGGTTCCAGCGCGTGATCATCGAGACCGTTGGCGCCGGCCAGGCCGACGTCGAGATTCATGACACGGCGGACTGCACGGTGGTGCTTACCGTGCCCGGCCTTGGCGACGGCGTACAGGCGTCAAAAGCGGGGCTGATGGAAATCGGCGACGTTTTCGCCGTCAACAAGGCGGACCTGCCGGGCGCCGACGATGCGGCGCTTGACGTGGAGCGCGCATTGGCGGTCGTCTATGCCGGGCCACCTGGCGTGAACCTGCGCCGCGCCGGCGCTGCCGCGCTGCCGCCCGCATCTGTGCCCGCAGCGCGAGCGTCTACCGCAGGCGTGGCGGCACTGCAGCGCCGCCACGGCGACACGCAGCGGGACGATTCGGCATGGGTGCCGCCGGTGTTGCGTCTTGTCGCGAGCGAGAATCGCCAGGTTTCGGAGCTTGCGGCGACGATCGATGCGTTCACCGCATGGCGCGAACGCACCGGGCGCCGCACGCGGCGCATGCGCGAGCGCGCCTACGCGCAGGTGGTGCGCGCGCTGTCCGCATTGCTGCTCGCTCCCTATTCACGCGTGCCCGGATCGGAGGACATTCCCGCGAGCGTCGAACCGTGGGTGGAGCGCATTGTCGCGGGCTCCGCGAGCCCGCTCGAAGCGGCGCAGGAGATAATCGGTTTCAACCAGAAGGAGGAATCATGATCAAGCCATGCAAAGCTGTTTCGCTCGCGATCGGCCTCTGCCTTGCCGCCGCCGCAGGTCTGGCGGGCGCGCAGGCGTTTCCATCCAAGCCGCTGAAGATCCTGATCGGCTTCTCCGCAGGCGGCCCGACCGATGTCATCGCGCGCATCCTCGCGCAGGACATGACCGCGACGCTCGGCCAGACCGTGCTGGTGGAGAACAAGCCCGGCGCCGCCTCCATGATCGCGACCCAGGAAGTCAGGCGCTCCGCGCCGGACGGCTATACGCTGTACATGACGACGCTCACGCACAGCGTGAACGCGATCCTGCATGCCGAAAAGAAACCCTATGACCCAATCGCGGATTTCACGCCGGTAAGCCTGGTTTGCTACCTGCCATTGGTCATGGTGAGCAAGGGCGACTCGCCGTTCAATACCGCGACCGACATCGTGAACGCAGCCAAGGCCAAGCCGGGCGAAGTGACCTACGCGTCCTCGGGCACCGGCGGCTCCGCGCACCTGGCAGGCGCGCTCGTCGAGGCGCTGACCAGCACCAGGATGACGCACGTGCCGTTCAAGGGCAACGCGCCGGCGCTGACCGAGGTGATCGCCGGCCGCGTCAGCTTCATGTTCTATCCGATGATCGGCATCGCCGATCAGGTGGCGCAGAAGCGCCTCAAGGTGCTCGCGGTCAGCACCGAGCGGCGCCACCCCGACTATCCGGGCGTGCCGACCATGAACGAAAGCGGCTTTCCCGGCTTCGAGGAGTACACGCAGGGCCTGGGCGTAGTCGGCCCCGCTGGCGTGCCGGCAGCCGTCGTCAGCAGGCTGAACGAGGCGATCCGCGCCTCGCTTGCGAACCCGGAGACCAGGGACAAGCTGAAGAAGCTGGGCGCCATCACCGAAGGCGGCAGCATGCCCGCCGAGTTCCGCAGCTGGCTGGCGAAAGATCTCGAGCGCTGGGCGCGCGTCATCAAGGCTGCCGGGGTGAAAGCGGAATGATTCGGGAAGTCGATCGGCAAGTGCTGGATGCGGTCCGCAACTTCTACGCCGCAGGGCTGAATTTTCGCGCTCATATAGAGTGGACAAACAGCAGGGGCTCGAACCACAGGATCCCCACGCAGGCCGACATTGGCTACCGCTCGCCCAATGCGCTCAGCCTGAGCGGCGAGGCAATCGTGATCCCCAAGGACTCCGAGGGCCCGGTGGAGTACGAGGGCGAATTGGTCGCCGTCATCGGAAAAAGAGTCAGGAACGCGACGCAGGAAAATGCGCTCGACTGCGTCGCCGGGTACACGCTCGGCAACGACGTCAGCGAGCGCGCCTGGCAGAGGGACGACCGCACGCTCTGGCGCGCGAAGAACTGCGACACCTTCAAGCCGATGGGGCCGGCCATCGTCGACGGCATCGACCCCATGGCGCAGCGCATCGACGTGCGCATCAACGGCAAGACGGTTTCCAGCTACAGCACGGCGGGCATGATCTTCGGCGTCGCGCACACCATCGCGCGGATGTCCCGCTATCTGACCCTGCATCCCGGCGACGTGATCTGGTTCGGCTGCGACGGCGCAACCGTGCCCGCGCTGCAGCCCGGCGACCTGGTCGAAGTCGTCAACGAGCATATCGGCGTGCTCGCCAACCGCGTGACGCGCAAGCCCTGAACGCCGTCACGGTGTCGCGGCCGAGGGCAATGCTTGGCCGCCGCTATAATCCGGTGCCTTGTCGCTGCACCTCGACCAGCTCAATCCCGAGCAACTTGCCGCCGTCACGCTGCCCGACCAGCACGGGCTGATCCTCGCCGGCGCGGGCAGCGGCAAGACGCGCGTGCTGACCACGAGCATCGCCTGTCTGGTCAGGGAACGCGGCGTCTCGCCCTCGTCCATCCTCGCCGTCACCTTCACCAACACGGCGGCGCGCGAGATGTTCACGCGCCTCTCCGCCATGCTGCCGGTCAACCCGCGCGGCATGTGGATCGGCACCTTTCACGGCCTGTGCAACCGCATGTTGCGCGCGCACTGCCGCGACGCGGGGTTGCCGCAGACCTTCCAGATCCTCGACACGCAGGACCAGCTCGCCGCGGTGAAGCGCGTGCTGAAGGGGCTGAACGCGGACGAGGACCGCTTTCCGCCGCGCGAGGTGCAGTACTTCATCAGCGGGCAGAAGGAGGAGGGCCTGCGCGCGGGCGACGTGCCTGTCACGGACGACCGCACGCGACGCTTCGTCGAGTTCTACGCCGCCTACGACGAACAGTGCCGGCGCGACGGCGTGGTCGACTTCGCCGAGCTGCTGCTGCGCAGCTTCGAGCTGCTGACGAGGAACGAGCCGCTGCGCGAGCACTACGCGCGGCGCTTCCGCCACATCCTGGTGGACGAGTTCCAGGACACCAACCGGCTGCAGTACCGCTGGTTGCGGTTGCTCGCGGGAAATGCAGCACTCCTGTTTGCAGTCGGGGACGACGATCAGTCGATATACAGGTTTCGCGGAGCCAACGTCGGCAACATGGCCGACCTCGAGCGCGACTACCGCATCGAGCGCGTGGTGCGCCTGGAGCAGAACTACCGCTCGCAGGGCAACATCCTCGACGCGGCGAACGCGCTGATCGCCAACAACCGCAACCGCCTGGGCAAGAACCTGTGGACTTCGGCGGGGCAGGGCGACCCGCTGCGCGTGTACGAGGCTGAATCGGACCTCGACGAGGCGCGCTGGCTGGTCGACGAGGTGCAGGCCCTGTCGCGCGACGGCCTGCGCGTGTCGGAGATCGCCGTGCTCTACCGCTCGAATGCGCAGTCGCGCGTGCTCGAGCACGCGCTCTTCACGCAGGGCATCGCCTACCGCGTGTACGGCGGCTTGAGGTTCTTCGAGCGCGCGGAGGTGAAGCATGCGCTCGCCTACCTGCGGCTGGTCGCCACGCCCGCGGACGACAACGCCTTCCTGCGCGTGGCGAACTTCCCGCCGCGCGGCATCGGTGCGCGCACCCTCGAAAGCCTGCAGGATGCCGCCAGGGCGCAGTCGGCGAGCCTGTGGGACTCGATCGAGAACCTGTCGGGCCGCGCCGGGCAGTCGCTCGCCGCGTTCCAGGCGCTGATCGCGAAACTGAAGATCGAGACCGAGGGCCTGTCGCTCGCCGAGACCGTGGAGATCGTGGTCGGCGGCAGCGGCCTCGTCGAGCACTACAAGGCCGAGCGCGAGGGCGCCGACCGTATCGAGAACCTCGCTGAACTGGTCAGCGCCGCGGCCTCGTTCGACGCCGAGGAACGCGATCCGGGCAACGACCAGGAGCTCGATCCGCTGACCGCCTTCCTTGCGCATGCCGCGCTCGAGGCGGGCGAGCACCAGGCGGGCGAGGGCCAGGACGCGCTGCAGATGATGACCGTGCATTCGGCCAAGGGCCTGGAGTTCGGCGCGGTGTTCCTCACCGGGCTGGAAGAGGGGCTTTTCCCGCACGAGCAGAGCGTGATGGAGAAGGACGGCCTCGAGGAGGAGCGGCGCCTGGCCTACGTGGCCATCACGCGCGCGAGAAAGCGCCTGTACCTGTCGTTCGCGCAGACGCGCATGCTGCACGGGCAGACGCGCTACAACCTGCCCTCGCGCTTCCTCGATGAATTGCCCGATGGCCTGCTGAAGTGGCTGACGCCGCGCTTCGCCAATCCGCGGCGCGCGGCGAACCTCGGCGCGGCGGCGTTCTCCACGTCAAGGCGCGATGCGGTGGCCGCTTTCCCGCGCCCGGACATGGGCAGCATGAAGAAACCCTCGCCGGCGGGATTTCGCGTCGGGCAGAACGTCAGCCACCCGAAGTTCGGCACTGGCGTGATCGTCGACGCCGAGGGCCAGGGCAACGATGCGCGGGTGCAGGTGAACTTCGGCAAGCAGGGCGTGAAGTGGCTCGCCGTGGCGGTGGCGAAACTTCAGGCGGCGTAGGCGATCACCAGGTAACGGCCGAGCCGCCCTGCCGCCATGAGGCAGAGCACCGCCATCCAGTTCAGCCGCAGCCAGCCGGCCGCCAGGCACAGCGCGTCGCCGATCACGGGCAGCCAGGCAAGGAAGGTCGCGCCCGCGCCGTAGCGATGCAGCCATTTCATGGCGCGCGCGTCGAGCTTCTCCTGCGTGCGCTCCGGCACCAGCCGCCCCATCAGGTAGGTCGTCATCCCGCCCGCCGTGTTGCCGAGGGTCGCCAGCGCAATGGCGAGCGCCGCCTGATCCGGATGCAGCTTGAGGTAGCCGAACAGCACCACCTCGGAGGACAGCGGCAACAGCGTCGCGGCGATGAAGCTCGCGGCGAGCACGGCAAGCAAGCCGCCGTCAGGGGTGATCCAAGCAGCCGAGAGCAGAGATTCCAATGTGCTAATCTCAATTGATGAAACGCGAAGGCTATCTCGAGCGCATTCTGCGTGCGCGAGTGTACGACGTGGCGATCGAATCGCCGCTGGAACCCGCTCCCGCGCTGTCGCGGCGCCTGGGCAACCGGCTGCTCCTGAAGCGCGAAGACCTGCAACCGGTGTTCTCTTTCAAGTGCCGCGGCGCCTACAACCGGATGGTGCATCTCAGTGCCGCGCAGCGCGACCGCGGCGTGATCACCGCAAGCGCCGGCAACCACGCGCAGGGGGTCGCGCTCGCCGCGCAGAAGCTCGGCTGCCGCGCGACGATCGTGATGCCGGTCACCACGCCAAGGATCAAGGTAGACGCGGTCGCGGCGCGCGGCGCGAAGGTCGTGCTGCATGGCGACATGTATTCGGACACCCTTGCCTACGCCATGAGGCTCAAGCGCAAGCTGAAACTCACCTTCGTGCATGCCTACGACGATGCCGCCGTGCTCGCGGGGCAGGGCACCTTCGGCCTGGAGATCCTGCGCGAGTCGCCGAGGTCGGTGGACGCGATCTTCGTGCCGATCGGCGGCGGCGGCCTGATCGCGGGGATCGCCGCCTACGTCAAGCGCCTCAGGCCTGCGACGCGCGTCATCGGCGTCGAGCCGCGCGACGCGGACGCCATGGCGCGCTCGCTGAAGGCCGGGCGGCGCGTGGTGCTCGATCACGTCGGCCTGTTCGCCGAAGGCGTGGCGGTGAAGCAGGTGGGCAGGGAGACCTTCCGCCTGTGCCGCGCGCACGTCGACGAGGTGGTGCTGGTCGACACCGACGAGATGTGCGCGGCGATCAAGGACGTGTTCGAGGCCACGCGCGTGGTGCTGGAGCCGGCCGGCGCGCTTGCCATCGCCGGCGCCAAGGCCTGGGTCGCGCGGCGCGGCGTGCGTGGCAAGACGCTGGTCGCCATCGCCAGCGGCGCCAATACCAACTTCGACCGCCTGCGCTTCGTCGCCGAGCGCGCCGAGGTCGGCGAGCACCGCGAGGCCGTGATCGCCGTGACCATCCCCGAGCAGCGCGGCAGCTTCCGGCGATTCCTGCGCTCGCTGGGCGGCCGCAACATCACCGAGTTCAACTACCGCATGTCCGACGCGCGCGAGGCGCACATCTTCGTCGGCGTCACGGTGCACGACCGCGACGAGACCGGGCGCATCGTGCGCGGGCTGCGCCGCGGCGGCTTTCGCACGCTGGATTTGTCCGACGACGAGGTCGCCAAGGGCCACATGCGGCACATGGTGGGCGGGCACCTGCCCGCGGGGCGCGGCACTGCGCGCGAATTGCTGTACCGGTTCGAGTTTCCCGAGCGGCCGGGCGCGCTGATGAAATTCCTCGGCGCGATGGACCCGGGCTGGAACATCAGCCTGTTCAACTACCGCAACCTGGGCGCCGACTACGGCAGCATCCTGGTTGGCATGCAGGTGCCCGGCAAGGACATGGCGCAGTTCCGCAGGTTTCTCGGGCGCGTCGGCTACCCGCACAGCGACGAGACGCGCAATCCCGCCTACCGGCTGTTCCTGGGCTGAACGCCGCTTTCGGTCACCACGCAGTCCACCGGGATGTCCCACGCCTGCGGGTGGATGGTCGGCATGCGCGCGAGGTCATAGCCGACGCCGATGACCAGTGGGCGCTGCGCCATCGCCGCCAGCGTCCGGTCGAAGAATCCGCCGCCGTAGCCGAGCCGGTAGCCTTGCGGGTCCCAGCCGTTCATCGGCAGGAGCACCGCGGTCGGCGTCATTTCGCGCGAGTCCTTCGGGTAGGGAATGCCCAGCGCGCCCTCGGCGAGGGCGACGCCGGGGTGCCATTCGCGGAACACCAGGGCCGTGCGCGGCGCCACGACCACCGGCAGCACGATCGACGCGCCACGCACGCGACACGTCCTGGCGATGTGGCGCGCGTCGTACTCATTCCTGATGGGCCAGCAGATCGCCAGCGTGGCGCAGGCAAGGCCGGGCAGGAACTCGCGCTCGAGGTGTGCGTCGATCGCGTGCCGCCAGCGCTGGATCGTGGCGCGGTCGAGCGCCATGCGGGCGCGGACCAGGCGTTCGCGCTCGGCTTTTCGCCAGTCTTCCAGGGCTTCGACTTGCATCCGTGCATGCTATCCTTAGTCCATGATTTTCAGGGACTTCCTCCTCGGTTCCTGCATTGCCGCCGTTTTTTCGACGGCACCAGCATGGGGCCAGGCGCGCAAGCCCGGCGCCGCATCGGCAGACGATGCGTTCCATGGCGCGCTCGCCGCCTATCGCGCGGGCGACGCGCTCAAGCTGGCGCGCCATGCGGCTGCGCTCGAGGGCCACGTCCTCGAGCCCTACGGCGAGTACTGGCGCCTCAAGCTTCGCCTGGACGAAACCGCCACCGGCGAAATCCGCGCGTTCCTCGCCAGGTACCCCGGAAGCTACCTCGCGGACCGTCTGCGCGCGGACTGGCTGCGCGATCTCGGGCGGCGCGGCGATTGGAAGACCTTCGACCTGGAACTCGCGCCGCTGGTGCAGGACGACCCCGAGATCCGCTGCTACGCAGGGCTCTCCCGGCTCGCGCGGCGCGACGCGAGCGCCTATGCCGAGGCGAAGGACATATGGAGCGAACCGAGGGAACTCGCCGAGGGCTGCGGCAAGCTCGCCGACGAACTGGTGGCGCGCGGCCAGTTGACGACGAAGCACCTCTGGCAGCGCGCGCGGATGCTGCTTGGCCTTGGCCAGATCAGCGCGGCCCGCAGCGTGCTTGCCTACCTTCCGCCGGGCGAGGCGGTGAACGACGGGTTGCTGAATTCCGCCGCCACTGCACCGCAGAAGCTGCTCGCGCGCCTGCCGGAAGACCTTGCGCCCCGCGCCACGCGCGAGATGGTGATGTTCGCCGTGGTGCGGCTTGCGCGCAGCGAAGCGCGCAACGCCGTCGAAACGATGAAGGGTTCGGTGAGCGACCGGCTGCCGGCGGCGGACCGCAAGCACGTCTGGGGCTACCTGGCCTACGAGGCCGCGCGCCGGCATTACGCGGAGGCCAACGACTGGTACGCGCTCGCTGCCGACGCCGAGCTCACCGACGAACAGCTGGCCTGGAAAGTCCGCGCGGCGCTGCGCGCGGGAGACTGGAAAGCCGTGCGCAACGCCATCGACCGCATGTCGGTGGCGGCGCACCAGGACGCGGCGTGGAGCTACTGGTACGGCCGCGCGCTGGGCCGGCTGGGCAACGCCGAGGGCGCGCGCGCCTACTTCCTGCGCATCTCGTCGCAACCGAGCTTCTACGGCGTGCTGGCGGCCGAGGAACTCGGCGAGTCGATGTACTTCCCGCCAGCGGCCCACGTCGCGCCCGAGGCGGAAGTCGCGCAGGCGAGGCGCCATCCCGGCGTGGTTCGCGTGCTGGAGCTGCAAAGGCTCAATCTGCGCAGCGAGGCGGTGCGCGAATGGGCCTTCACCGTGCGCGAGATGGACGACCGGGCGAAGCTCGCCGCCGCCGAGGTCGCCCGCCGCGCCGAACTGTACGACCGCGCCATCAACACCGCGGACCGCACCGCCACGCTGCACAACTACAAAGTCCGGTACCTGGCGCCGTTCCGCGAGGCGTTCAGGGCGCAGGCCGAGGCCTTCGAGCTGGAGGAAGCCTGGGTCCTCGGCGTGGTGCGCCAGGAAAGCCGCTTCATCGTCGACGCCAAGTCCAGCGCCGGCGCGCGCGGCCTCATGCAGCTGATGCCCGCGACCGCCCGCTGGGTGGCCAGGCGCATCGGACTGAAGGACTTCTCCCCGGCGCGCGTCGCCGAACCGGAAACCAACATCACGCTGGGCACGCGCTACCTCAAGTTCGTGCTCGACGACCTTGGCCACCCGGTGCTCGCCTCGGCGGCCTACAACGCGGGGCCTGGGCGCGCCCGCCGCTGGCGCGACGTGAAGCCGCTCGAGGGGGCGGTATTCGCCGAATCGATCCCGTTCAACGAGACGCGGGACTACGTCAAGAAGGTGATGGCCAACACCATGTATTACTCCGCCATCCTCTCCGGTTCCTCGGTGCCGCTGAAGGAACGCCTGGGAACCATTCCGGCGAAATCGGCTGCCGACCGCTTCAACGAGGAACTGCCGTAGGGAACAGGGGAAACTGACGGCGTTTCCCCTGTACCCCTTTCCCCAGGTAAACGAGGGATAATCCAAGGTAATTCGACCGCACCATGAACCACAGGAACATCCTCGTCATCGGCGGTTCGGGCTTCGTCGGCCGCCACCTGGTCGCGGCGCTCGCCGCGCGCGGCGCTGCGGTCACGGTTCCCTCCCGCCGGCGCGAGCGCGGCAAGCACCTGATCCTGCTGCCCACGGTGGACGTGGTGACGGCCGACGTTCACGACCCGCGAACGCTCGCCCGCTTGATGCGCGGTTGCGACGCAGTCGTCAACCTCGTCGGCATCCTGCACGGCCGGCATGGCCGCCCCGACGAGCGCGGCCCGAACGACTACGGCCCCGACTTCGCACGCACCCATGTCGAGCTGCCGCAGTCGATCGTCGCCGCGTGCCGCGAGACCGGCGTGCGGCGCGTCCTGCACATGAGCGCGCTTTGCGCGTCGCCCACGGCGCCGTCGGAGTACCTGCGCTCCAAGGGCATCGGCGAGGGCGCGATGCTCGCCGCGGAAGACCTGCACACGACGATCTTGCGCCCGTCGGTGATCTTCGGGCCCGACGATCGCTTCCTCAACCTGTTCGCCACGCTTGCCGGCCTATCGCCAGCGCTCATCCTGCCTTGCCCCGACGCGCGCTTCCAGCCGGTCTACGTCGGCGACGTGGTGCGCGCGTTCCTTGGCGCGCTCGAGGACCGCGAGCCCTCCGGCGCAAGGCACGACCTGTGCGGACCGAAGGTCTACACCATGCGCGAGCTTGCGCAATACGTGTGTGCGGCGACCGGACGGCGACGGCTGATCGTCGGCATGCCCGACTGGCTGGCGCGCCTGGAAGCGCGCCTCTGGGAGCTGACGCCGGCGCCGCTGATGTCCCGCGACAACCTCGCATCGATGGCGGTGCCGAGCATCGGCGACCGCGACATGCCCTACGGCATCGTGCCGGTGGCGATGGAAGCCATCGCGCCGTCCTGGCTGGCTCCATCCGGGCCACGCGAACGCTATCCCGAACTGCGCTTCAGGGCGCGCCGCTAAGTCGCTCGGTGTCCGTTCGATGAGCATCCCGATCCTGGTCATCGGCAACAAGAACTATTCCTCGTGGTCGCTGCGGCCGTGGATCGCCATGAAAGTCCTCGACATCCCGTTCCAGGAGCTGCGCATCCCGCTCTACGGTCCGGGGGCCACCGAGGAAATCCTGCGCTATTCGCCCGCCGGCAAGGTGCCCTGCCTGGTGGCGGGGGCGACGCGCGTATGGGATTCGCTCGCCATCCTCGAGTACCTCGCCGAGTCGCAGCCGCTGTGGCCCGACGAGCCCGCGGCGCGCGCCATGGCGCGCTCGATCAGCGCGGAAATGCATTCCGGTTTCCCGAACCTGCGCCAGCACATGAGCATGAACGTGCGCCGGCGCTATCCGGGCAAGGGACGTACGCCGGAGACGCAGGCCGACATCGCGCGCATCGTCGCCATCTGGAGCGAGTGCCGCGAGCAGTTCGGCCGCCCCGGCGACTTCCTTTTCGGCCACTTCGGCGCCGCGGACGCGATGTATGCGCCGGTCGTGCTGCGCTTTCGCACCTACGAGGTGGAATTGCCCGCCGCGTGCCGCGCCTACGCCGACGCGATGCTTGCGCTGCCGGCGATGCGCGATTGGATCGGCGCGGCCGAGGGCGAAACCGAGCGCATCGAGAAGTTCGACCAGTACGAGTGAAGGCCTACGTCGTCGGCGGGGCAGTCCGCGACGAGTTGCTCGGGCTGCCCGTTGCCGATCGCGACTGGGTGGTGGTCGGCGCGACGCCGGAGGCAATGACGGCGCAGGGCTACCAGCCGGTGGGGAGAGACTTCCCCGTTTTCCTGCATCCGCGCACGCACGAGGAATACGCGCTCGCCCGCACCGAGAGAAAGAGCGGGCGCGGCTCCCACGGCTTCACCATCCACGCCGCGCCCGCGGTGACGCTCGAAGCGGACCTGCGCCGGCGCGACCTGACCCTCCACGCCATGGCGCGCGACGAGTTCGGCGCGCTCATCGACCCGTTCGGCGGCGAGCGGGATCTGCGTGCCGGCGTGCTGCGGCATGTGAGCGAAGCGTTCGCCGAGGACCCGGTGCGCATCCTGCGGGTGGCGCGCTTCGCGGCGCGCTTTGCGTTCCAGGTCGCGGGCGAGACGCGCGTGCTTTTGCGCCGGATGGTCGAGTCCGGCGAGGCCGACCACCTGGTCGCCGAGCGCGTGTGGCAGGAGTTCGCGCGTGGGCTCTCGGAGTCGCGCCCGGTCGCCATGCTCGCGCTGCTCGAGGATTGCGGGCTGCTGCCGCGCCTCCTGCCCGGCGTGGCGCTGGACGCCGCGCTGGACGCGACGCTCGCGCGCGCGTCCGCGGCAAAGGTTTCGCTCGCCGTGCGCTTCGCGCTGCTGCTGTGGCGGCTGGACGAGGCGCCCGCGAAGGAGATCTGCGAGCGCCTGCGGGTGCCGAACGAGGTGCGCGACCTCGCGCTCATCGCCGTGCGCCACTCTTCGGCGCTGCGCGCGGCATGCGATGCGCCGCCCGCCGCGCTGCTTCGCCTGTTGAAAGGCGCGGATGCATTCCGGCGGCGCGAGCGATTCCTCGAACTGCTCTCGGCGTATCGGCTGGCCGAACCGGGGGACGAAGCGACGCTTGGCACGAGGCGCCTCCTGCGCGCGCTGGAGGCCGCGGAAGCGGTGGATGCGGGCGCCATCGCGGGCGGCGCCCCATCTCCCGGGGAAATCGCCGTGCGCATCGACCTCGCGCGGGAGCAGGCAATCGCTGCGGCGCTGGCTGCTCAGGCCGGGCGCTGAAGCCCGGTGGCGTAGTCCGAATCGGCGAACAGGGCCTTGCGCATGGCGTGGAACTGCCGGTGCAGGTCGTCCGCGGACCCCGCTCCCATGTTCACCACCGCGTAGCGATAGCTGCCGAGCCATTTCATTTCGCGCGCCAGGCTCGCGCCGCGCTTCATGTAGAGCATCAGCCGGGCTTCCGGGTATTCGCGCCGCACGCGCTCGACCTGCTCGGGCGAGGGGTGGACCGCGAGCGGCTTGCCGTCGAACTTGCGCAGCGCGAAGCTGGCGGCATGCCGGTAACGCGGCGCGACGCCGCCCGGGCGCGGCGCACGCCCGACGGCGAGGTCGAACAGGGCAAGGTAGGGCTGCACGCCGTCGACCCACTCGTAGAAGCAGGCCAATTGGGAGGCCATGCGCGGGTTGATCTCGATCACCTGCAGCCTGCCGCTCGCGGGGTCCCAGGCCAGTTCGATGTTGAAGAAGCCATGGCGGTAGCCGATGCCCTGCAGCACCCGGGCGACGAGCTCGCGCATGCGCGCCTGCACCTCCTGCGGCACGCGCGACGGGTACTCGAAGTTGCGGAAGGCGAACGTGCCGGGGAACAGGTTCTCGTCGATCACGCCGAGCACCGTGACCTGCCCGTCGTGCAGGTAGCCGTCGATGTTCACCTGGTGGCCGGGCAGCAGCTCCTCGGCGATCATGTTGTGCGCGTCGATGCGGAAGTCGGTGTACCAGGGCAGCAGGTCGTTGAAGGGCTTCACCAACCGCTTGATCAGGTACTTTTCCAGCGGCCAGAACGACAGGTGCTGGCGCAGCTCCTCGAAACCGTCGACGCGGCGCGCCAGCACCGAGAAGGTCGCCTTCACCGGCTTGACGAAGCAGGGGAACTCGAACGGGAACGCCTCGCGGTTCGGCAGCGAGTAGGGGAAGGCGGCGAACCGGGGACTCGCTTCGGGCGCGACCCGCTCGAACGCCCGGCGCGCGTAGAACTTGTGCTGCGCGGTGAGCACCACGCGCGGGTCGTTGCCGGGCAGGCCGAGTTTTTCCGCCACCACCGCCGCGATCAGCGCGCCGAAGTACTCGTTGTTGCTGAACACGCCGTCGATGCGCTCGCCGCGAAAGCGCGCGATGACCTCGTTGACGAAGCGGAACACGTCGAAGGTCAGCAGCCGGGCGTTCTGCGGGAAGCTGAACAGGTCGAAGCCGGCGAAGACGAATTCGTACTCGGAGCGGTATTCCGGGCGGCTGAACTCCAGCCGGTCCCACTCCTTGGGGAAAAGCACGAGGATGCGCTTCATCGTCTTTCTTGGTCGGCCGGACGCAGCGGGGAGTATGCCCTGCTAACACCCGGTGCCCGCGCGTATTCCCTCAAATCATCCGCCCGATCGCCCAGGCGAGCAGCGAAAGCAGCACGGTGCTGGCGAACGGGATCGAAACCTCGCGACCGCGCAGCCTGAAGCGCAGATCGCCGGGCAAGCGGCCGATGCCGAAGCGCGCCAGCCAGGGCATGGCGAGCGACAGCACCACCAGCGCGATCAGCAGGGTCAGCATCCACTTGAGCATCGGTACGGACAGGATAAACTGCCGCGCTTGCGCAAGCGAGCCACGGATGCCGACCATGATCGACCTCTACACCTGGACCACGCCGAACGGCCGCAAGGTTTCCATCATGCTGGAGGAGTGCGGGCTGCCCTATCGCGTGCATAAGGTCGACATCGGCAAGAACGAGCAGTTCAAGCCCGAATTCCTCGCCATCAACCCGAATAACCGCATCCCCGCGATCGTCGATGCCGCGGGGCCGGACGGCAGGCCGTTGCAGTTGTTCGAGTCGGGCGCGATCCTCGTCTACCTCGCGGGCAAGACCGGCCGCTTCCTGCCCGCCGGCGACCGCGGCAAGTACATCGCGCTGCAGTGGCTCATGTTCCAGATGGGCGGCGTCGGCCCGATGTTCGGCCAGGCGCACCACTTCCTGCGCGCCGCGCCCGAGCCGGTGCCCTACGGCATCGAGCGCTACACCAAGGAGACGCGGCGACTGTACGGGGTGCTGAACACGCGCCTGTCGGAGGCGCCGTTTCTCGCCGAGGAATATTCGATCGCCGACATCGCGACCTATCCATGGGTCGCGCGCCACGAATGGCACAAGGTCGCGCTCGAGGACTTCCCCAACGTCAAGCGCTGGTACGACACCATCGCGCTGCGGCCCGCAGTCGCACGGGGGATGGCGGTTCCGGCTTGAGCGCAGGCACGGTCGAGCGCCGTCTGCTCGGCGGCGCGGAACCGCTGGAACTGCTCTACTGCCCGGACACCGAGCACGCCGCGCGCACGCCGCTCCTGTTCATCCACGGCGCCTATGTGGGCGCGTGGTGCTGGGCCGAGCACTTCCTGCCCTGGTTCGGCGCGCGGGGGTTCCCCGTTGCCGCGCTGTCGCTGCGCGGCCACGGCAAGAGCGCCGGGCGCGACCGCCTGCATCGGCTGGGACTCGACGACTACGCCGGAGATCTCGCCGTCGCCGTCGCGGCGCTGCCGCGCCCGCCGGTGCTCGTCGGCCACTCGATGGGTGCGGTGGTGGCGCAGAAGTTCCTCGAGCGCGGCACCGCGCCTGCCGCCGCGTTCCTCTGCCCGGTGCCGCCGACCGGGCTGCTGGCAGCCTCGTTCACGCTCGCCGTGACGCGTCCGGCGCTGTTCATGGAGATCAATTCCATGGCGGCCGGCGGCAGGCCGACGCCCGCGGCGGTGCGCGACGCGCTGTTCGCCGGGCCCCTCGCGCACGGCGTACTCGAGCGGCATCACGGGCGCATGCAGGCCGAGTCGCGGCGCGCGCTGATGGACATGAGCGGATGGGGCCTGCCCCAGCGCTGGCGCATGAGCCTGCCCGATTCGGTGGTCATCGCAGCGGAGCACGACGTGCTGATCCCGCGCCTGCAGGCGGAGATGGCCGCCCGCCACCTGGACTCCGAGTACCGCATGCTGCCGGGGCTCGGGCACGCCGTGATGCTCGAAGCCGAGTGGGAGCGCGCCGCCACGGCGCTGCACGATTGGCTGCTCGAGCAGGGGCTCTAGGTACGAGGGGGCACGTACCCCTCGTGCACCCCCTAGCGAGCCGGCTTCGCGTTCCTCGCCAGGAACGCGTTGATGTCCTCGATGCGCAACTGCGGCTCTCCCGGCAAGGGCCTGGAGCCGACCACGCGGTTCATCCATTCCATGTTGCGCTCCATGCGCGCCACCACCGCCGGCCACTCGCCCGCGGTGTAGCGGCGCGGGTCCGGCAGCACGTGGCACTGCTGGCAGGCGAGGCGGAACGGCTCGGCGCTGCGCGCGTTCACGTCGGGGACGTTCTTCGGGTCGAGCGGTTTCTGCCCGTTGCGGGCGAGGTAGGCGGCCAGCACGAGTTGGTCCTCGCGCGAAGGCGCCTCGACACCGGCCATCATTTCCACCATCACCTTGCCGAGGTTGCCGCGGCCCTGCATGCGCACCACCATGCGCTCGACGATCGGCCGCCACTTCGCCGCATGGTGCATGGCCGGGCTGGGCAGGTTGTGGCACTGGACGCAGTAGCGCGCGGTGAGCCGCGCGCCCGGCGAGTTTGGCGCCGGCAACGCGGCGGGCTCGATGCCCGGCGGCAGGATGCGCTCGAGCGTCGGGCCCAGCGGGCTCGCCTCCCAGCGTTTCTTCGCCAAGGCGATATCATCCGCCGCCGCCCCCGCGGCGATGAGCATCAGCGCGAGAACCGCGACGCGTTTCACAAACTGCGCGCTCGATCGCCGCGCGCGAACCCGAGCAGCGGCCGGCCGACGCCGCGGCCGACGGCCAGCACCTTGAACAGCTCCCCCATCTCGGCAGGCGAGAGCAGCATCTGCGCTTCGGCGGCGCGCGGCAGGTAGCGGCGTGCATCGGCGGGATCGTAGGAGGCCAGCAATTCCGTGATGCCGCATTCGGCGAGGAAGCTCGCCTGGGTGGCGTAGCCGAGCAGCTCCAGGCCGTGGTCCAGCGCCGCGCCGGCGAGCGCGGTGAAATCCACGTGCGCAGTGATGTCCTGCAGTCCCGGGTAGAGGAAGACGTCCTCGTGCGAGCGGTGGCGGTAATGGCAGGCGAGGGTACCCATGGAACGCTGCGGGTGGTAGTACTCGTGCTGCGGGAAACCGTAGTCGATGAGCAGGATCGCGCCACGCCCGAGCCGCGCGGCGAGCGTCGACATCCAGGCCGTCGCCGCGAGGCCGACTTCGCTTTCGTAGCGGCCCGAAGGCGGCAGGTCGATCTCGATCGCGCCGGCGGCGGCGCGCAGCGCGCCGCCCGCAGGCCGGTCGGCCCACGCGAACACGCCGCCCGGTTCCACGACGCCGCGCTCCATCACGCCGTCGCGCGTCCAGGCCACCGCGTGCACCGGCAGCGCATCGGCGACTTCGTTGGCCACGATCACGCCGTCGAAGCGTTCCGGCAGGGCGTCGAGCCAGCGCGCGCGCCGGCCGAGCCGCTCGCGCTGGCGCCCGCGCAGGTCCGCGCTGGTCTCGAGGATCAGGTACTCGGCATCGCGCAGCTCCGCGGTGAGCACGTCGGCCAGCGCGCCGCTGCCGGCGCCGAGCTCCAGGATGGACGGTGCGCTCTGCTCGAGGAGGGGCGCGAGTTGACGCGCCAGCGTGCGCGCGAAGAGCGGGCCCATTTCGGGCGCGGTGACGAAATCGCCCGCGGCGCCGAACTTGCGCGCGCCCGCGGCGTAGTAGCCGAGCCCGGGCTCGTGCAGGACGAGGTCCATGTAGCGCGCAAAGGGAATCCAGCCGCCGGTCGCGCTGATTTCAGCGCGGATGCGCCCGCAAAGGCGCTCGCTGGCAGCGAGCGCTGCGGTGTCCGGCGCTGGCAGGTCTCCCGGGCGCATGTGGCAGAGTTCCAGACGAAGATCAAACCTTGCGGGGTGCGGGGCCGCGGAAGGCCCCCGCAATCAATTTACCCTAGAATTTCCCCTCTGATGGATATGCCCCTGGAAGGAAAGGTAGTCATCGTCACGGGCGGCGCGCGGCGCATCGGCGCGGCCGTTGCGCGACGCCTGCATGCGGCCGGCGCGGCCGTGGTGATCCATTACCGCAGCACCGAGGCCGACGCCCTCGCGCTGGAGAAGGAGCTCAACGCGCTGCGCGCCGGCAGCGCCTCGCGCATCAAGGCCGACCTGCTCGCGCCGGTCGCGCCCAGGGCGCTGGTCGACGCGGCCATCGGCGGGCACGGGCGCATCGACGTGCTGGTGAACAACGCCTCGACCTTCTATCCGACGCCGCTGGGGGAGATCGAGTCCTCCCATTGGGAAGAACTGCTCGGCTCGAACCTGCGCGCGCCCTTGTTCCTCGCGCAAGCGGCGGCTCCGCACCTGGCCGCGGTGCGCGGCGCCATCGTCAACGTCACCGACATCCACGCCGAGCGCCCGCTCAAGGGCTACGCCGTCTACAGCATCGCCAAGGCCGGGCTCGCCGCGCTGACGCGCGTGCTGGCGCTGGAACTTGCGCCCGCGGTGCGGGTGAACGCGGTCGCGCCCGGCGCCATTGCCTGGCCGGAAGACGGCCAGTTCGATCCGCAGGAGCGCGCGCGCATCGTCGCCGCCACGCCGCTGGGCCGCACCGGCACGCCGCAGGAAATTGCCGACGCGGTGCTGGTCGCCTGCACCATGCCCTTCGTCACCGGCCAGACCTTCGCGGTCGACGGCGGCCGCTCGGTGTTCTTGTGACCGCGCCGTTGAACGATCCGCGCAAGGCGCATTTCGAGGGCGCGAAGCTCGCCAAGCGCCTGCGACGGCAGGCCGGCCAGGCGATCGAGGACGCCGGCCTCACCGACCTGTCCGAAGAGGACTCGTTCCGCGCCGGCGTGTCGATCGGCTCGGGCATCGGCGGCCTGCCGGGCATCGAAAGCGAAAGCCTGTTGCTCGCCGAAAAGGGTCCGGGCCGCGTCAGCCCGCACTTCGTTCACGGCCGCCTGATCAATCTGATTTCGGGGCAGGTCAGCATCAAATA
>SXGU01297578.1_pt1 | contig 24038 bp, 19 predicted proteins | sample 3174531 | NCBI WGS metagenome assembly SXGU01 (sample SAMN11356863, study PRJNA531348) | freshwater metagenome | isolation source: freshwater sample F1-140 | place: China: Fuxian Lake, Yuxi | collected 2017-12-25
CCGAAGAGGGGGAGAACAAACCCAGTCAGGGCAAGGCTGTCCGCCGGTTCGGCACCATTTGCGCACAAATTGGCTCCTATTTCGGGTGAATTGAATAGCAATATGATTAAATTTGCGCCCATTGAGCCATCTCATAGAAATGCAATCAGCGGTTTGCAACCCCTGATAGCCACTCATAGAATCGCAGCGTCTGAAATATCTACCCTGTCCTCTTCTCCCTTATTCCTCTCAGTAATTGAGTGGATCACAAATAATAACCGGGGATGCCGCCGCTGGCGCAGTGGAAATACAACTGGCAACCCGAGCCCGGCAGCGCCGAAGCCGTGCTTTATGAACACTATTTAAAGCCGCAAAACTGGTTGAGCGATTGATCGGGCGTAATGGCGGATGTCATGTGTAGTTGTCCGGGTTAATGCCGAAGTATTTTCATGATATAGAGTCAGAAGTAAATAAAGCGACATCGTTCCCACGCTCCGGCGTGGGAATGCCGAAGTACCGCTCTAGCGGTACGGGACGCAGGAGCGTCCCTCACTGCGTTCCCACGCCGGAGCGCGGGAACGATAGCGGGCTTTCTCCAGACTTTACGTCACTATATTAATTCCGGGCTCTATACCTTCGTAAACAGTCGTTTACGCTTCTTTTAACCTTTTTATTTGGCACCAAGGCACGACGGACACGAAGAATAAAACTTCGTATCCGTCGTGCCTTGGTGGTGCGCAGACGACAAATGCTTTCTCATTTAACAGAAACAGACAATCAAGCTTATTTCGATAAAAGCAAGGCCAGGGAGAAAACCTGTGCCGCTTGGCTAAAACAGCAAAGTAAAGCGGTTCGCCAACCTATTCTATCGGCGGCTGTTGCCGGCCTTACCAATGGCTTGGGCGTGATTATTCAATCCGCCGCGCTGGCTTATAGCCTGCAAGCCGTTATGATCGACAAGTTGCCGTGGTCCGCTCTAATAACCCCATTGATCGTTTTGGCAGCCGTTTTCATCTTGCGTGGCGTCTGCGTTTATTGGCATCAAACATCGGGGTTCGAAGCCGGAGCGCAAGTCAGGACAGCGCTAAGACAACAACTGTCCGACCGCTTTTTAGCGTTGGGACCCAGTGCCGTTAAACAACGGCAAAGCGGTGAATTGGCGGCCGTTACCTTGGAACAGGTCGATGCGCTGGAAAATTATTTTTCGCGTTATGTGCCGCAACAAATGATCGTCGGCATCCTGCCGATCATCATGATTATCGTGGTTATGCCGGTCAATTGGGTGGTGGGCTTGATCTTTTTAGCGACCGGTCCGCTGGTGCCGATTTTCATGGCTTTAGTCGGCATGGGCGCGGCTTCCGCGAATCGCAGTCAATTTCTGGCGATGGCGAGAATGAGCGGTTATTTCCTGGACCGTTTGCAAGGACTGACGACCTTAAAGTTGTTCGGTCAGGCGGCTCAGGAGATAAGCCGCATCAACACGATTGCCGACGGTTTTCGGGAGAAAACCATGGCGGTGTTGCGCATCGCGTTTTTATCGTCGGCGATTCTGGAGTTTTTCAGTGCGGTTGCGGTTGCGCTGGTGGCCGTTTATGTCGGGTTGGGCTTATTAGGACAGATTCATTTCGGTCCGGCCGAACAGATCAGTTTAAGCGAAGCGCTGTTCGTGCTGCTGCTGGCGCCGGAATTTTTTATGCCGCTCAGGCAATTGGCGATCCATTATCATGACCGGGCCGCCGCTTTAGGCGCAGCCGATGCTATTTTAACGATACTAGAGCAAGATGTCGTAGGATGTGCCGACGAAGGAGGTGCATCAATCGCGAACGATGCGCTTCGTACCTCAGCGGCATCCTACGGCAATTTACTGATCGAATTGAATAATGTTAGTAAGTGCTATGGCAAGCGGCAGGTCTTAACAGACATCGATTTTAAAATTGAAAGCGGCGAGAAAATTGCGTTGGTCGGTGAATCCGGGGCCGGTAAAACAACATTGTTAAATATGTTATTAGGCTTCGAGTCAGCCACCGCAGGCCGGGTTTTGCTGAACGGCCAAGCCGTTAACCGGGAGTCTGCGGCAAAAGCCATCGCATGGGTAGGGCAAAATGCCTATATTTTTCACGGAAGCATCAAAGACAATATCGCACTGGCCGATCCCGATGCGTCCGAACAAAGCATAATTAATGCGGCACAAGCGGCCGGAGTCACCGAGTTTAGCGCCCAATTGCCCGAAGGTTTACTGACTTCGATTGGCGAACGCGGCTATGGTTTGTCGGGCGGGCAAGTGCAAAGAATCGGACTGGCCAGGGCGTTTTTAAAAAATGCCGACATTGTGTTGCTGGATGAGCCGACCGCCAATCTCGATGCCGCCAATAAAACGCTGCTCTTGGATAGAATCGATTACTTGTTTGCAGATAAAACCCTGATTATCGCCAGCCATGACCCGGAAGTGATGCATAGAATGAGCCGGCGCATCGTATTGCAGCAAGGACGGTTGGTGTTATGAAAGATTTATGGTTTTTCCTGAAATTATTCAAAGTGCATAGCGCTTGGCTGGCGGGAGGGATTATGTTGTCATTGCTGACCGCATTGGCTTCCATCGCGCTATTAACCCTATCCGGCTGGTTTATCAGCGCTTCGGCTATCGCCGGATTCGTGGCCGTCGACGGCACTACCTTGGCTTTTAATTTTATGCTGCCCGCCGCGCAAATACGCGCTTTGGCGATCACCCGCACGGTGGGGCGTTACGGCGAACGTGTCGTGACTCATGAAGCGACCTTTCGGGTATTGGCCGGAATACGCGGCTGGTTTTTTCAACAGCTTATTCCGCTGGTTCCGGGCCGATTGTCGGCGCTGCGTAGCGGCGATTTATTGTCGCGCATGACCGCGGATATTGACGCGTTGGATGCCTTGTATTTGCGGCTGCTGGCGCCTGCCGTGGTGGCGGCAATCGGCGTCAGCGCGGTGACCGTGTTTTTGGCTAGGTATGCGCCGGTTATCAGCCTGACTACCGGTTTGATGTTGATTATTGCCTCGGTGTGGGTGCCGTGGCTGTTTAATCGTTTGGGCCGTGTCGGAGCGGAAGAGATCGTCGTTTTGGCGGCAAATTTCCGGATTCGGCAACTCGATATGATGCAGGGACTGGCGGATTTAATCGCCAATCAAGCTTACGGACGGTTTAGCGATAAGCTGGCACAGGTTTCCGACTTAATGATCAACACCCAGCGCCGGAACAATCGCTTGTCCGCGCTTTCTTCCGCATTCGGTTTATTGCTGTCGCAGATCACCTTATTTATCGCATTGGTGCTTGCGGCGATTGCCTTTAAAGACGGCCTGTTATCGGGGCCGGACTCGGCGGTGGTTGTGTTTTGCGTGATTGCGGCTTTTGAGTTAGTCATGCCTTTGCCGCAAGCCATGCAAATGCTCGGAAAAACCCAAAAAGCCGCCCGGCGTATCAGGCAGGTGACCGAAATGCCGCCGACCATTACCAAGCCGAATCAGCCGTTGGCATTGCCTAAGCGCTATGATTTACAGTTAAACGATGTGAGTTTTCGCTATTCGGACCCGCAGGGCAGGGTGCTGAAAAACATCAACCTGACTATTCCGCAGGGTTGCAAAATCGCCATTATCGGCCCCAGCGGCTCGGGCAAGACCAGCTTATTGCACCTGTTAATGCGTTATTACGACCCTGAACAAGGCTGTGTTTTATTGGCCGGGCAAAATATCCGGCAATTCGATGCCGATGAATTAATGACCTGTTTCGGCGTATTGTCCCAGCGCAGTCAATTGTTTGCCGCCAGTATTAAAGAAAACCTGTTAATAGCCAAAGCGGAGGCTTCGGCAACAGAACTGAATGCGGCGGTTAAAGCCGCGGGATTGGAAAAATTTATCGGTGATTTGCCCGAAGGTCTTGAAACGTGGGTCGGGGAAAGCGGCGTCAAAGTGTCGGGCGGAGAAGCGCGGCGTATTGCCTTGGCGCGGCTTTATCTTAAAAATGCGCCGGTATTGATTCTGGATGAGCCCACCGAAGGCTTGGACAGCGATACGGAGCGGGATGTATTCGACGCGTTAGCGGATTTTGCCAAGGATAAAACCGTGGTGATGGTGACGCACCGCGAGGCCGGGTTAGGTTTGGTCGATGTTGTTTACGGCATGGAGCGGGGTGTTTTGTCTCGTTCCCGCGCGGTAACGAGAGTAATACGGTAACTTCGTAAACTCTATGAAGAAACAAGCTCGAAGCTCCGGTCTTACAGAGTTCAGCCAATTTTGCTATTCACATAAAAGATCATTAGACCGCCAATCACTACGGATATACAATAAAAATATGTATATCTTTCTAACCTGGGAGTCTGTCATGCAAGTCGCTAAATGGGGTAATAGTCTGGCCGTAAGATTGCCTGCGCCGGTTGTTGAAGCGCTTCAACTTAAAGAAGGCGATGACATCGAGATTCATATCGCCGGTGAGCGGGTTTTCGAGCTTGAGAAAAAAGCCGGTCCGCAAGAGTTGTTAGCCCGATTGCGCAAATATCGGGGGCGTTTACCCGCCGACTTCAAATTCGACCGCTTGGAAGCCCATGAAAATCGATAGGCCGTTTTTCGATACCAACGTTTTGTTGTATTTACTATCCGAAGATGACCGTAAAGCGGATCGAGCCGAAGCGATTATTGCTTCGGGCGGTATCATAAGCGTTCAGGTGCTGAATGAATTTGCTTCGGTCGCATCGCGAAAATTGAGGATGAGTTATGCCGAAATACGCGATGTACTGGCAACGGTACGCGGCGTATGTCAAACCCAAGCGCTGACTGTCGATACCCATGATCGGGGACTGGATATTGCGGAACGATTCGGTTTTTCTCTGTACGACAGTATGATCGTCAGCTCTGCGCTTCAATCAGGCTGTAGCGTTTTGTATTCGGAAGATATGCGGCATGGTCAAAAAATCGATGCGCAATTGGTGGTTATAAATCCTTTTTTGGAAAAATAAGAAAGATCCGCCGCTTGTCATGGATTCTTTTTCTCGAACATTTTAGCTTCAATGGTATCTGCGGTAGGCCGGCAGTAGACCGGTCATTGCATGGCAAAGGATTGGGGCGGGCGTTGGTAAGGGATGCCGGTATTAGGGTTATACAGGCTGCCGATACCCTTGGCATCCGGAGGCATAATGGTTCGAGCGCTTTCGCTTGAAGCCAAGGCGTTTTATCAGCAGGCGGGTTTTGATTTGTCACCAGTGGATACGATGCTGCTGAGGGTAACGCTTGCCGATCTGAACGCAAGCCTCGGTTAAGCTGAGCAAAATTATAATCAAGAATAAAGTTTTGTAGGGTACGCTGTGCGTAGCTTTTAACTTTATGGGTACACCTAAGGTACGCACAGCGTAAGGTTTAATATGGTGAATGAAAAAACTTTGTATATTTGATAAGTTGGTGTAGAACACTAACTAAGTATATTATTGCTTTAGTGTATATAAGTATGGAGTTTCGTCACCAAATAATTTACAAATTTTTTCAAAATAATCTCTACGGCAAATCAACTCAGAACCTTCCAGTTTTGGAATTTCATCACTAATACTTTCATTTCCTAAATAGTCACAACACCAATGATTATATTTCAGTACAATTTCATTATTCTCATTTCTTGCCGATAAGCCATATAAGAAATTATCAACCTTTAGATTTAGATTATTAATTATATTAGAATTTATCCACAATATTTTATAGTTTTCAAGATTATCATTCTGCTGAATTAAATTTAAGCATAAGTATTCATCAATACCACTCATAGGCATATTATCAAAAATATGTTGAGGATATAAAGAATATCGAGAAAATGGTCTAGTTTTTTTTATTTTACTATTAAAAACAATTCCTTCAAGTACATTACATTCTTCAGTTTCACCATATTTTTTTTCGTGAATCTCGTATTCGTAATATCCTAACCTCACCCATTCAGAATAAATAACTTCATTTTTTTGCCAATCTTCAATTATTGTACTTGGTTTTATTAAATCTGACGGTCTTTTTTGGTATGAGTTTGTTTGAGCTACTATAAGTTTATAGTTTATTTTTAAAACATCAAAAAATAAACTGTCGGCGTTATAACATTCAGAAAACTCCGAATAAAGACATTCATTAATAAGCTTTAGTAAATAATTAGATGGATAAATATTATTTACATATTTTTTTACAGAATTATTGCCTAAAAACTTAAATTCTTTAGCATATTCATTTTGAAATGAAGATATATATTTAGCAACAACAACTTCAAAGTCAAATCCTTTGTAATTTAATATTTCATTCCTGTAATTAATATTACTAAAAAATTTTATAGTATCATTTGGTGTGTTTAAAGATATATTAGAATTATGTGTTATTACTATTTTATTTCTTGATAGCAAACTTCTTAAAAGAAAATCAATTGAGTAATAGTTTGATGGATATAAATTATTTAGTTCATTTAAAAAATTTTTGTGATATTCAAAATTTTCTTTACTTATATCATATATAATCTCAATGATCAGCAACAAATTGGCAGTTAAAAAATGTTTATTATTTTGTAAAAACCATTTTGTAGGTTTTATCATTTTTTCAGGGTGATATTCATATAAATAAACTAAGCCAGATAGAGTCCAATGATGTCTATCTGTTGTATTTGATTTGAAACGTGAAAATAATATACAGATGAGTATTTCCTCAGTATTCATATCAAGATTATCTAATAATAGTTCATCCCAGTTATTTTCCTCTTTAGTAGGTAATCGGTATTCTGTTGCACTATAAAGAGTTTCCCACATTTCTTTAATTGTATGGGATTGATAGCCAACTTTAACAAGTGCATTTAACAAATTACTGGAAAATGAGCGAACATAACCTATTTCTAACAAATTGTCTGATAATTTAGTAATTGCATCAATGGTTAAGTCAGAGTTAATTGAGTAGGCTTTTGCAAAAGATTCAATATTATATAAGCTTCTAAACCAACCATCTTTTTCAATAGTAAACTTACAAATCCAATAATATGCGGATATATCGTTGTTTTTTTGGAAAATAATAGATAAGTCCAACTCGTTTTTTGGATATACTTCATTTTTTTCTACAATTACTTTTATTAACTCTTTAATATCAAGAGTAAGCGTATCTAAGCCTTCAAAACTATAATACAATGCTATTAAATCAGGTTCTTTTATTGTGTTTTTCGAGAAGTATTCAATTTTATCTTGAATATTCATATCAGAAAACATTTTTCGAGAAATACAGCTTTCTTTCAAGGCATCTATAATATTTATTTTATTATAGTAATCTTTACTTTTTGGTAAATTAACATTTTTATCTAAGGTATTAATCTTGAATTCAGATAATAAATTATTTAATTTTTTTAAAAATGGTTTCTTGAAAACATCATTTCTTTTATTTTCTGATTTTATAAGCAGACTGATTAATAAGAGTTTTGCTAGATCGTATTCAGTTTCCTTATTTTTATCAATCAGTGTTAAGCCATAGCTTAAAAAGTCCTCTGATGATTCAATAGGAAATGTACGATAAATAAATAACTCAATTATTGGATTTATTTCTCCATTTGCTTTAATCAATAAATCTTTTAGTTGTTCTTCAAGTATCCAGTAATAGGACGTTGAAACAAGTTCAGCCAAAATATATTTTGAAGCATCATGAAAATTTATATTTAAAAATTTTTGAAACCAATCAATAGGAAACCATTTAGTACCTTTTCCATCGGTATGATGAACAACTGCATCAATCAAAGATTTCATATCTTTTAAATACTTATTTCCTGATGCACTATCAACGCTTGCATAGCTTTCAATGGCATCAACAATATCTTCTATGGACATATCTTTTCTAAAAGTGTATCCAAAAAGACAATGAATACCTTTTTTATAACTAATTTCCGATTTTTCTTTATTGCCAATTATTGAATATTGTTTTGATAATCTAAAATGATATTCAGAAATATAAGAATAAAATTGATAATTTTCTTTTTCTAAAATTGACTTTTCAAATACAGCAATAACTTTCTCTCTATTGATGTCGTTTGCATTTTCATCAAGTAGCTGGAATAACTTATTTGTTGAAAGAGAGCCGCCAATGCTACCTTGTAAAGATGTAGTTGTCTCATTACTAAGTTTTACTAGAATATCTAGTATTTCATCCCATTCTTCTTTTTTTGAAAGCAATTTCAATCCTTCTGTAAAAGAGTTGTATATATAATTTTCAGCACTATATAAATCACAAATCCTTGGTTCACCCTTAAAAGGATCTGTGTCATAAACTAAAAACTGAAAAGCTTCTTTAACTTGATGATAAGAAAAATTTTGTTTTTCTTGTAATAATTTTATTTTAATAAAAAATATCAACCAGTTATAAAACCAGTTTTTCGAGCTAAAGACATTTATAACTTGCTCAACCAATACATTTTTATTTATATTATTTTCTATCTGTGAAAAAAATATTTCTATTAGATATAAATCATTTTCTGAAAAATATTTTTTTTCTAAAATTTGTTGAGAAATCAAAAATAAATCGCTATTTTCTTGGGTTGTCACCTGTGGTTTATTATTTATTATTTCTTGAAAAGAACTACTATTTATTATCAATTCATCAATATAATATTTATTATGATATTCTTTTAGTTCTTCTGAAAGAATATTGATATATTCAGGGAGATCAATCAATGTTATTTTTGCTATTTCAACTAAAATATCCGTGCTTTTACATACCAAGTGCTTTCTAATGTAATATTTAAAATTTGATAATGAAACATCTTGATCTTTAAAATATTGAAAATAAATTTCCCAAGGAGCAGGTTCTTGATGTTGGTCACATAAATAACAAATTTCTAGTCCTGATAGTAATGGCAATGTAGCTTCTCCTTCAAAAACAAGGTAATCAGCTAATTTTTTAAAACCTTTTAAATAACCTAGTGCTGTCAAATAAATAGACAGACTTTGTTCATATTCATTTCCTGTAGAGTTCAGTATTTTATTAATTTCATTAGCTTGGATAATTTTTGGGAAGTCTTTTTGTCGCAGTGCTGATTTTGCCAGGTAAGGATAGTTGTTTTTAACTGCATCAAATGAGTAACCATATTCGGTGCTTTTGGAAATAAAATCGTTATTTAAGTAAACTAATATTTCATCAAATTTTTGGCTATTAAATAAAAGTTGAAAATAAAAACGATAGGCTTTAGGAAATTCATAAAATCCCTTACTTTCAAACCATTCTATTAGTGGTTTAAAAAGTGAATGGTAAATATCTATCTCATCTTCTTTTAGTTTATCTATAATAAAGCGTCTAAAGCTTTCGTGATAAATAACAAAACCATTCGTTGAATAGTTTTCTTTTAGTACAGGTAATAAAATAGCAATGGATGAGTCTACTTTATTTCCCTGTTTTGTTATTTCTTTTAGTTCATTTCTTAATAAATTGAAATTTGCTCCCGCAAGAACTTGTGGTACAACAGCATCAAAATTTAGTTTTTCATATAAATATTGATAATATTCTCGTAAGTTATAGCTATATGTCGGTAATTTTTTAAATGCCTCAAAATCAATTGGAGAGTAGTTATTAATCTCTTCTATTAAGTAGTTTAAATACAGAGGATTTCCATTACTTTTTTCTAAAAGTAACTCTGATATCAAGTTTTCTTCAAATTCTTTTATTTCATTTTTTGAAAGATAATATAAAATATCATCTTTACTCCAACTAGGTATTTCAATTGATTTGAAATTTGATAGTTCTTCAAGTTCTTTAATAGGTTGAGATACAATTAATATCTTAACCTTTTCAGAAGTATTTAATTGTTTTATTGCTTGTATAAGCGCAACATCATCCAAAGTTAAATCAGTCCTGCTAAACTCATAAATCCTTTCTATATGGTCTAATCCATCTACAATTAATAAAGTATCCTCATCAATATTTTGTAATAACACATTCAGTTCGTTTAAGTTGCTGGCGTAGCGTTGCTCCTTTTTATCTTTTAGTAATGGGAACGAACTTATAATGTCATTAATTAAATTTCCATAAAAAATATTTAATGTAATTCTGTCTTTTAAATAGCTATCTTTTAATTCTGTATAACAATAATGTTTTATTATCTTGTAATCGCTTTGCAATGATTTTTGTAGGTTTTGCACAAACCAAGATTTTCCACTACCTGGTTCGCCTGTTAAAATTATTCTATTTTCAGTATTTAGCGTATTTTTAATTTTCTCAATTGTGTTTTCTGTATCGATATTTTTTTGCTCATCAATAGGAAAAACTTGTTCAATAGAACCAAAGTTGGTTTGTATATTGAGTTCCTTAAAAATATCTTCTGTTTTAATTAATAAACATCGACTTCTGCTTCTGCGAACTAAGTGCATTAAAGCAAAAGCAAAATCTTTTGAGTTGATTTTATCATTGGGATATTCACCAATTCCCAGTTTTTTTATTTGTTCAAGAACTATTACTTCAAGCTCGCCAGAAAAATTTGTATCAGAACTTTGTTTAGGGAAATTGGTTTCAATAACTAGGTGATTACAAAAAATTTTAAATTCTGATCGGTTTATACTCTTACTTTCTTTTCTAAATCTGCGCCAATTGCTTAATGGCTCTTGCCCGAATATCCAAAGTTTATTAATATCAACTTTGAATATTTGTGTTGTTTGTGTTGAAAATGTGAAACTTGCTGAATGTGGTTTTAAAATATTTTTTAATTCATCAATAGGCTCTTGCCAAGCCAAACAAAGACGCACTTCACAATTATTTTTATCAGGGTGGTTATTCCAACTATGAAATAGAGTATCTAAAGCTAGTTGATAAGTCGTTTCACTTGAAAGAATTTCTTTTTCTAGCTGTTTATTTGTAATTTCATTACTATATTTTATTTGTTTTTTGAAACAACCTAATGAATTTATTATTGTTAAATCATCAAATTTTTCTTCAGCATATTCCTTAACGTCTATTTTAAACATGCTATTATTTTCATTTAATATCTCTTTTAAGATAAAAAATGAAGTTAATAAATCCTGATATTCATATCCTTCGTGAGCAGTGTTTAATGACATATTGTATTTTTTAAATGTAACTATAAAGAGCATTATAGATTTATATTTACTATAATGACATTTGTTTGAGTGTCAAAAGCAAACTTAAAAACAGTATTAAGCCTACCCACTTAATAGCGATAATATGGATTATCGCTATTAGAATGGATGCTAACGTTTTTGCGATGCTTGAGTTTTAACCAATACAAAACGTTTCGGACGGGGCAACATGCCCCGTCCGGCTATCGGTAAACTTAGATTGACTTTGCTCAGCCCCAATTATTCCTGTCGATCTGTCTAACCCTGTTCCAGAGCAAGGCTGCTTCTGTAATAACAGCCCGGAAGGGTACGCTACGCGTACCTTTGAACATCAAATGATTACAGTAAGGAGCAGATCAAACTCACATCTGGACTAATTTCCCGGCCAACTCCGAATACGCCGGAAAACTACTATCCAGACTGAGCAGGTGTGCATTGAGGTGGATAGTCGTCGCAATAATCAACCGATCAGCCGGATCACGATGATGCTCAGGAAGGTTAGCTGCAATCATCGCTATCTTTTTATCAATCGGGATACAAGTTACATCGGAACCTTGCAAGGCATTATCCAACCAATCTTGTAGGTCCAGTTTTAATTGTAAGCGGCCTCTCCGCGTCAACCAAGCAACTTCCCAGCAAGTAATTGCACTGACTGCGACTTGATCCGCTGTTTCGATAACATCAACCAGATTCGGCGCTAATGGTTTTTGCTGGGGATCAAGCCAACGAACCCAAACGTGGGTATCCAGTAGAATCACTGCAAGGCATCCCAATCGTCGGCGGGTATGGCTGGCGCTATTAAATCATCTTGCATCGTCACCGTTCCTGCCAATTTCGGCGATGGTTTGCGTCGAACTTGCGGGTTTGCCGAAAGCACATCGTCATCTAGCAGGAGTAATACCCGCAATGGGACGCCGTCAGGTATTGTGTCTGGAAGGCGCAACAGGTGTTGGTGCGCCGTGGCTTGAAATTCAATGGCCCGCATATTTTTATTCCCCAAGCTTGTTTACAACGGATTCTAACATAGTCAAAAGGTATAGAGCCCGAAATTGATAAAGCGACGTAAAGCCCTCTCCAGCGGGAGAGGGTTGGGTGAGGGGGAATCTAAAATAAGGAAAAAAGCTTATTTGAATCCCCTCATCCTAACCTAATCATGCCGGACTATCCTGTCCGCCACCCTACGGGCGAGTGCAAATCCGCTCCTGGCGGATTTGTCCCGGAGGGAGAAGGAGTAAATGTCGCTTTATTAAATGCGGGCTCTATAACGCAATGTCGCGCAGCTTGATCGGATAATGTAGAGTTATGGTTTAACCTGAAAATCGAGTGACAAGTGTTTTATTGGGTAACTATATTACAGAGTCTTCATCTTTACTGATAATGATGCTTTTATTCTGCTTAGCCCACATCCAAATATCTCTATCCGGTGTCTCCATCATCCTTAATCAGCAACATGCTTGGACTCATGTCCATGCTGCTCCAACATCCGCGACTAGGCTATGGGCAACTGGGCGTCGACCAAAAATCGCATTTTAAGCGACACTCAAAATCGGGTGATCCAGCAAATGCGCGGCGTATTCGAGGGAGGCCGTAATATCATCAGCATCAAGATAGGGGTAGTCCTCTAAAATCTCTTCCTTACTGGCTCCGGACGCCAATAAATCCAAAACATCTTTTACTCTAATGCGCATATGGCGGATGCAAGGACGACCGCCGCATATTTGTGTGTCGATAGTAATTCTGCTCAATTCAGATATTTTAATTATCTCTTTATGCGGGGGCTTTATTTGAAATACCAGCTAACGTACGTGCCGGCGAAAATCAGTGTAGCAGGAAAAGTCAGCATAAAAAATCTTTCACTTCTTCCTGTCGATTTCACACTGGTTGCCGATTTTTACAAGCAGAGTAGGTATTAGGTCAGTGCTGTTGATTTTGTTGTTTTCCATCCCGTCATCTGTATTGCCATATTCTCCCCGGCAAAGCTGGAGTTGCAATCCGGCCTGATTCGATTTAAACCAAATTCCTTGCTTAGATTGACTTTGCTCTGATAAACGAGCTGACAACCCGCCTCAAGCTACATCGTGATACCAATCCAACAATTCTTCTCCGCCCCAGTTTTCGGCGTCGCCGGGAATGTGTTCATCGGTTTGGTAAAGCGTCATTTGTCCGGGCTTCGGCGAACTGACCAACAAGCTTTCCGCATATTCAATCGAACAGCCTTGTTTACCGGTTTCGTCTTTTAACCATTGCGCCGCCATCGCAATGGCGTCTGCCCGGGTTTCGCCAAAGCCAAAGACGGCGTAATCGTGTTGCACATATAAAATCGTCATTGTTGCTCCAACTGTTAAATTTGCTTCATAGTAATATCCAAGGTCAAAATCCGGTAAGCGATTTGCCTGGGCGTCATATTCAACAAGCGCGCGGCTTTGGCTTGCACCCAGCCGCTTTGCTCCAACGCGGCAATAACCCGTTCCCGGTCATCCATGTTTTCATCGTTAAAATCAATCGCCGGCGTTTTTTGCGGTTTAAGGCTGATAGCGCTGCCGATTTCATCTTCCAAACCGGTGCTGACCATCACGTCGCGGTCGATAATGCCGTTGGAACTCATGATCGCGGCGCGTTCCAGTCGATTCGCCAGTTCGCGGACGTTGCCGGGCCAGTTGTGTTTCATCAATATGCGTATCGCGCTTTCCTTGATTTCCAAAGGCCGCCCGCCTTGCTGCTCGGAAATCCTGCCAAGCAAAAATTCGGACAGCTGAGGAATGTCTTCGGTTCTGTCGCGTAAGGGCGGCATATGCACCGGCATCACGTTCAGGCGATAATACAAATCTTCCCTGAACTCGCCTTTAGTCACTTCTTCTTCCAGGTCGCGATTGGTGGCGGCAATGATGCGCACATTGACTTTGATGGTTTGAGTGCCGCCGACCCGTTCGAATTCGCCTTCCTGCAATACGCGCAGCAGTTTGGCTTGAAACGAAGCGGAGATTTCACCGATTTCATCGAGAAACAAGGTGCCGTTGTCGGCCAGTTCAAAACGGCCTTTGCGTTGGCTGACCGCGCCGCTGAATGCGCCTTTTTCGTGGCCGAATAATTCGGATTCCAATAAGGTATCGGGTAAGGCCGCGCAATTGAGTTTTAAAAAAGGCCCGCCGGAACAGCCCGAGTTAAAGTGAATCGCATTGGCGACGACTTCTTTACCGGTACCCGATTCGCCGCGGATTAATACCGTGGTATTCCATTTGGCTACTTGGCGGATCAAATCGAATACTTTTAACATCGGCGCGGAATGGCCGATGATGTTTTCAAAGCTGTAGTTTTTGATCAAGGCTTGTTTGAGTTGATCGCGTTCACTGAGCAGATTGCGCTGTTTGCGCTCGATGCCGCGCAGCATTTTGACGCTTTGCGCAATCAGGTTGGCAATCATCTCCATGAAGCGGGCGCGTTCGCCCAAAAACAGGCTGTTATCCGGTTGCGCGGCCAATACGCCGATGGTGTCGCCTTCTTCTATATAGATGGGGGAGCCGATAAAAGGCAGTTCGGGGTCGTATAAGCCCAATCGGCCTAAAAAGCGCGGTTCTTCGGACACTTTTTCAATGACGATGGTGCTGCCTTCATCCAGTATCGCGCCCATCAAGCCTTCGCCGGGATTATAGCGGACCGGTTCGGTAAATTTACCGCCGCCGTTAGTATGAACGACGCTGACGATCATGCTGTTGCTTTCAATTTCACGCAATGTGATCATGCCGGAACGCATGCCTGACCGTTTATGCAATATCTCCAATACCGCCTGGAGTTTTGCGTGTAAATCATGGGTGCTGTTTAAGACTTGGCTGATGATATACAAGGTATCAAGTTCAGCTTCGATCAGCTGTAAACGTTTAGTCATTACTCTATCCCCTTAGGTACCTGTCTGCGCAGAGGGAAACTGATTTTAAACCGGCAGCCTTGCTCGCAATCCGGGTCTATTTCAATGAATCCCTGATGTTGGTTGACAATTTCCTTAGCCATCACCAGTCCCATGCCGGCTTGGTTACCGCCCATCGGACGGGTGGTATAAAAAGGTTCAAAGACTTTAGCGCGTTTTTCCACCGGAATGCCCAAACCGCTATCTTCAATGCCGACATAAATTAATTCGGCGTCGGTATCGGTCGTGATTTTAAGGCGTTTTTCCGAGCCGTTCGACTCGCAGATCGCTTCAATCGCGTTGTCGATCAATTGCTTGAATAAAATGCGCAAGCGGTTTTCAGAGCCCAGTATGGCCGGTAACTCAGCCAGCGGTTGCCACTGTACTTCTATATCGTTACTCCAGATGCGTTGGTTGGTGAGCAACAGCACTTCATGCAGAATTTGGTTCAGGTTAATCGGAATAACGGCGGTTTGCAGAATCTCGGGAATGCATTTTTGCATAGTCACCACGGCTTCTTCGCCGGACTGCTGAATCTGTTGCAATATCTGCAACAGTCCGGCGTGTTGATCGTCTTTCTTGTGCCGTAAAATCTGCTCGGCCGCCCTGATTTGGTTCATCGGCATTTGAATTTGGTGCATCGCGCCCAGCAAGGTTTCCCGGATGCCGCGCACCCGTTCATCTTCCGCCATCATCGTTTTCAGCGTCTGAATATGCAACTCCTCCATTTGTCTACGCTGCCGGGTAATATCCGTTAAGGTTAAAATCAGATAGTGTTTGGAGACGTTCTCAAAAAAGGCATCGGCATTGACTTCTTTTTCCACAAACCAGTTACCGGCACAAGAAAACCAGCGAACTCTCTGATTTCCTTTGCTTTCCACCCTGAATTCGCGGTGATTAAAGCCTTGTTCCTTGCTTTGCAGTTGCGTCCATAAATCGCCCATTTCCTCCCGTAACAACTGTAAAAAATAAGTGGCGGGCTCGCCTTTATCGAGATCGCTGACCAAGGCTTTGTAATTATGGTTGTCCAGAATGACCCGGTCCTGATCGTCCAGCACTACCATCGCGATAGGCGACGAATTAATGACCGACTCAATTAATAGCTTTTGGTTGACGACCTTTTTTTCGGATTCATAGGTTTTGGTAATGTCGCGATGCATCCCAATATAGTGCGTGATCGCTCCGGATTCATTCAACATCGGTGCAATGGTTAAATCGGACAGGTAAGGCTCGCCGGATTTATGCCGATTGCACAGCGTTCCGCGCCATATTTTCTTACTGCTGATGGTGCGCCAGAGGTCGTAATACACCTCTCTGGGGGTGCGTTTGTCGGATAAGATCGATTCGTTTTCTCCCAGAATATCGCCAGGCTGATAGCCGGTGACTCGGGAAAACTCTTCATTCACATAAAGAATTTTGGCCTTTTTATCGGTAATGGAAATAGCGATCGGCACTTGCTCAACCGCTTCGATAAACAAGCTGTAAAGCATCCTTTCACCCTTATCAATATACTTTTCTCCAAATAAATCAGGTGCAAGTTCGCTGATGACGCTCGCCATATTGGTATGCGTCTGTAAAAATCGCAGTGAATTTTTTTTCATAAGTGTTGGCCGGATGTTAGAGGGCTTAAGGTCGCTTTGCAATTATTAAGCAAATATGACGCCAACATTAATGCCGGTATTTTGTGCAAGTTTAATTAAATGCAAGGGAGAAGGGGGACATAGTTTTGCGCCGGTTTCCCAATCGGGAGCGGCACCGCCCTAAAATTAAGCATTCCGATATCGGTAGGAGCGGGCCGTGCCGCTGCCGATTGGGAACGACTAAAACGTCATGCGGCGGCCAAGATGAATGACTTAAAGCGGCACAATCCAAGGTTAAGCCTGACGCGGTCTTTTTCTCCGGAGCTTAGTTTTTAGCCGACGCTCGGATAAGGCCCGATTGCCAAAGCGCGGTGCGGAATTATCCCTTTTTAAGCAGGTAGCCGTTGCCGATTCATAATCCGACCGGCAGCCCAACATATAAAACCGAAGTCATTGTAAGGTTTACGACACAAATATTTTTATCGCGGTCTCTATGTATTACTTACAACAGTGTACATGCTCGCATTTTGCCGGTTTATACCCAGTGTTCAACCGCCTAACTCGCCAAGTCGCCCACCTTTGCTAAATTGGCATAATTGATGCTTTGACTTTGCAAACAGCCCTTAAAACAGCCTGGAAAAAACAGTGAGTGAATATCTTCTTCTTTTATTAGGCACGGCTCTGGTCAACAACGTCGTTCTGGTTAAATTTCTCGGTTTGTGCCCGTTTATGGGCGTTTCGAAAAAACTGGATTCGGCATTGAGCATGGGTTTGGCAACAACCTTTGTCTTGACCTTGGCCGCGATGACCAGTTGGATGCTGGAACATTTTATTCTGGCCCCGTTTAATATTCAGTTTTTACGCATCCTCGCCTTTATTTTGGTGATTGCGGCCGTCGTGCAATTTACCGAAATGGTAGTGCATAAAACCAGCCCGGTGCTGTACCAGATATTGGGTATTTTCCTGCCGCTGATTACCACCAATTGCGCGGTGTTGGGCGTAGCTTTACTCAATGTGCAAGAGCACTACGGTTTTATGCAAAGCATGATTTTCGGTTTCGGCTCCGCGCTCGGTTTTACCCTGGTGATGGTGCTGTTTGCCGGTTTGCGCGAACGGCTGGCGTTAATGGCTGTTCCTGCATTATTTGCCGGTACGCCGATTGCGTTTATTACCGCCGGGATTTTATCGCTGGCATTTATGGGTTTTGCCGGGCTTTACACTACACATTAACAGGAGAAAACCATGTATGTTTTATCCGCCATTGTAAGTTTAACCTTATTAGGGCTGTTTCTGGGCTTGTTGTTGGGTATTGCCGGAAAGTATTTAAAAGTCGAAAGCAGTCCGATTGTCGATGAACTAGAAGCCTTATTACCCGGTTCGCAATGCGGCCAATGCGGCTTTCCGGGGTGCAGGCCGGCTGCCGAAGCACTGGCCGAAGGCAATGCGCCCGCCACGATGTGTCCTCCGGGCGGCAGCGCTCTGGCCGAACAAATCGCCGCCTTATTGGGTTTGGACCTGGATTTAAGCGATGTCAAAGAACCCGAATTACTGGTCGCCAGAGTCAGCGAAGCCACCTGCACCGGCTGCACCCGGTGTTTTAAAGTGTGCCCTACCGACGCCATTGTCGGTGCGCCGAAGCAAATCCACGCGGTCGTTGCCGATGCCTGCATCGCCTGCAAAAAATGCGTCGAAGTCTGTCCGACCGAATGCCTGCAAATGCACCCGGTCGAGGTTACTTTGCGTAACTGGCGCTGGGCTAAACCTCTGAATGTTCCGGCCCAAGCGTTAGGAACGGGGAGTAACGCTGTATGCTAAATTTTTTTAAAAAACCGGGTTTTCGCGGCGGCGTTCATGCCGAAGAGCATAAAACCGCAACCGCCGCGTTACCGATAGTCACTGACTTTCCGTTACCGAAAAAACTGTATATTCCGCTGCAACAGCACGTCGGCAAACCCGCCGAGCCGGTGATTAAAGTCGGCGAAAAAGTGCTGAAAGGGCAATTGTTAGCTTATAGCCAAGGCCTGATTTCCGCGCCCGTGCATGCGCCCAGTTCAGGCGTCATCCTTGATGTTAACGATTATCCCGCGCCGCATCCGTCCGCCTTGCCTATCCGCACCATCGTGCTGGAAACCGACGGTAAAGACGAATGGATAAGCACGCAGACGGTTGACGATCCTTTTTTGCTTGATCCCGAAGAAATCAGTTTTCGCGTCGGTGCGGCCGGTATTGTCGGCTTGGGCGGCGCAACCTTTCCGACTGCGGTCAAACTCAATATGGGCCGCGAAAACCATGTCGATACTTTAATTATCAACGGCTCGGAATGCGAACCTTATTTATGCTGCGACGACCGGCTGATGCAGGAACACGCCGAAAAGATCATCGACGGGGTGCGCTTGATGTTGCACGGCATGAGGACCGAACAGGCGGTGGTCGCGATTGAAGACAACAAACCGCTTGCCTTTGCGGCGATGCAGGCCGCAGCCGAAGCTCATGGCTCGATTAACGTCATCCAAATCCCCACCCGCTATCCGATGGGTTGGGATCGGCAATTGATCCGTTATGTTACCGGCAAAGAAGTCCCGGTCGGCTGCCGGTCATCGGAAATTGGCGTGACCATTCATAATGTCGGCACCGCTTACGCCGTGCATAAAGCCATTCGCTACGGGCAACCTTTGCTTAGCCGTATTGTCACCGTAGCGGGCGGCGCGGTGAAACGCCCGATGAATGTCGAAGTTCCTTTCGGCACCTTAATCTCCGAACTGTTCAGTTTTTGCGAAGTCAATGCGGATGAAACCGCCCGCATCGTTATGGGCGGCCCGATGATGGGCGATTCGTTGCCGCACACCGGGTTGCCGACCGTTAAAGCTACCAGCGGCATTTTGGCCCTGGCGCAAAGCGAACTCAAAAGCAGCGATGAACAACCGTGTATCCGTTGCGCCAGTTGCGTCAGCGTTTGCCCGGCGGGCCTTAGGCCTTTGGATATGGCGAACAACATCCGCATTAACCAACTGGATGCGGCGGTGGATTTAGGTTTAAAAGACTGCATCAGTTGCGGTTGCTGTTCTTATATTTGCCCGTCGAATATTCCATTGGTGCAATTTTTTAAATACGCCTCGGGCGAAGTCGTGGCCAGACAGCAAGCACAACATAAATCCGAGCAAACCAAACGTTTGATGGACGCGCGCAATGCCCGCATGGAACGCATTGCCCAGCAACAACGCGAAGACGAGTTAGCCCGCATTGCGGCAAAAGCCGAGCGGGAACGCTTAAAGGCTGAACAACAAGGGGCATTAGTATGATCCCGCATATGAAACCGAGCAGCGGCGCGCATGTCGGCGCGAATAACAGCGTCAGCCATATTATGTGGCAAGTCATGCTGGCGCTGTCTCCGGCGACGGCGTTCGGGCTGTTATGCTTCGGCTGGCCTGCGTTCAATCTGTTTATTATCACCGTGGTATCGGCGGTTGTGTTTGAAGCGTTCTGTGTGCGCTTGAAGGGCAGGGTGGCTAAACCGGTGATTATGGACGGTTCCGCGGTATTGACCGGCTGGCTGTTGGCGATCACGTTGCCGCCTTGGGCGCCTTGGTGGATCGGCGTAGTCGGTTCCGGGCTGGCGATTATTTTAGGCAAGCAGGTTTACGGCGGTTTGGGCCAAAACTTGTTCAATCCGGCGATGCTGGCGCGGGTTGCGCTGCTGATTTCCTTTCCTATCGAAATGACCACTTGGGCCAATGTGTCGCCGTTATTTTTTCCGCATTCGCCGGGTCTGGTCGAAAGCTGGCACATCACTTTTTCAGGGATCGATAATATCGACGCCAGCACCGGCGCGACGACATTGGGTTTTATCAAAACCGAGTTTTCGCAAAACCGCTTATTGACCGACATCCTTAAAGATTATTCCGGTTTTCTTAGTTTTATCGGAGCGACACGCGGCAGTTTGGGCGAGACGTCGACGCTCTTGTTGGGTTTGGGCGGCGTTTGGCTAATCCGCCAAAACATCATTCAATGGCAAATTCCGGTGTCTTTATTAGCGACCGTTGCGCTGTTAGCCGGGATTTTTCATGGCATGGACAGTGAGCATTATATAAGTCCGCTGCTGCATTTGAATTCAGGCGCGATGATGTGCGTGGCCTTTTTTATCGCCACCGATTATGTCACCTCGCCGAATACGCCTACCGGGCAATTGGTGTTCGGCGCGGGTTGCGGGCTGCTGATTTTTGTTATTCGGACCTGGGGCGCGTATCCGGAGGGTGCCGGTTTTGCGGTGCTGTTGATGAACTCGGCGACGCCGTTGATCGATCATTACATCCGCCCCAGAATTTACGGACGCGACCGTAAGGGTAAGCCGCTTGAAATACCGAAATCTTGAAGGGGATACGGATTTGTAGTTCCTATGCTCCGGAGACGGTGAAAGCATTCACCACGAAGGCACGAAAGACACGAAGTTTTCAATACATTTATAGTTCCCACGCTCCGGCGTCACTGGCATTAAGTTAAGGTTGGACAGTCCCTTCTCCCACCGGGAGAAGGTTAGGATGAGGGGATCAAATAAGGCTTTTTTCCTTATTTTTATTCTCCTCACCCCAACCCTCTCCAGCAGGAGAGGGAGCTTTTTTCTTAACTTAATGGCAGTGACGCCGGAGCGTGGGAACGATCAAAATGAACCAGAGCGTAAGCCATGAAACTTGACCCAGAAACTATCGAACGCCTGAAACAAAAAATCGCCGTTTACCGGGAATTTTTAAAAAACTGGCTGGAGCCCTCGAACCTAGCCCAACTTAGACCCAAGCTGGAATTTCAAACCGGTGTTTTAGCGGGCTTCGCTTTAATCGCCAGCGTGCTGCTGGGCGTGACCAATTGCAGCACCGAAGGCACCATTCAGCAACGGCTCGACGAAGACTTAAAAAAATCCTTGGAAGAAGTCGTACCGGCCGCGCTTTACGATAACGACATGCTGACCGATACGGTCGTCATTCCGTCCGCCGAATACAATATCAGCGCCGACCAAACCACGGTTTATATCGCCAAGAAGTCCGGCCAAGTCAGCGCCGTTTGCTTTAAATTTACCGCACCCGACGGCTATTCCGGTGCTATCAATATGATTATGGGCCTGGACCGCGACGGCACTATTTTAGGCGTACGCGTACTCAGCCACAAAGAAACCCCCGGCTTGGGCGATAAAATCGAAGTCGCCAAGTCGGATTGGATCTTAAAGTTTGCCGGTCGCTCTCTGGACAACTTAATTCCGGCAAAATGGGCGGTTAAAAAAGACGGCGGCGAATTCGACCAGTTTGCCGGTGCGACCATTACCCCGCGCAAGTCGGTGCAAGCCATTTATCGCGGTTTGCAGTTATTCAAAGCGCATCAAGAACAACTGATTAATCCTTGAGGAGCACGCCCATGTTTTTATCGGAAACCTATCGCAAAATCGCCGCCGACGGCATTTGGAACAACAACATCGTATTCGGCCAAAACCTGGCGCTGTGTCCCTTGCTTGCCGTTACCGGCACCGCCACCAACGGCTTGGGCATGGGACTTGCCACCTTGGTCGTCATCATCGCTTCCAACGGCCTTATTTCAGTCACCCGGCATTTAATCCCCAGCGAAATCCGCATTCCGATTTTTGTCTTGCTGATCGCCGCGCTGGTGACGTTGGTCGATATTTTGATGAACGCCTGGGCGCATGAACTTTATAAAGTCCTGGGTTTATTCATTGCGTTAATCGTCACGAATTGCGCCTTGCTGGGCCGCGCCGAAGCGTTTGCGTCGAAGCAGCCGGTCAAACATGCATTGTGGGACGGCTTGATGATGGGCTTGGGATTTTTGCTGGTGCTGGTCGCGCTCGGCGCGGCCAGGGAAATAAGCGCATCGGGCACGTTATTCGCCAATGCCTCAGTACTGTTGGGCGAATCGTTCAGATTTTTGGAAGTCACCGTTATTTCCGACTACAAAGGCTTTTTATTGATGGCGCTGCCGCCCGGCGGCTTCATCATGCTGGCTTTTTTGATTGTCGGTAAGCGCTTGATCGACCAAAAAATAGCGCAAAGAAAAGTATCTGTAACCGTATCAACCGCAGCAGCCTTCGCTGAGGAGTAATTATGAATGTTGGAGTTTGTTATGCAGAAGTGGATAGACAACTATGGATGCGTCTGGAAGTGCCCGACAGCAGCACCATAGAAGAAACCATTAACCTGTCCGGCGTATTAAAGCTTTATCCGGAGATCAATCTGACCAGTCAAAAAGTGGGTATATTCGGCAAAATCGCCGCGCTGGATACGACGGTAAAGGAAGGCGACAGGGTGGAAATTTATCGTCAAATCACTGCCGATCCGCAAACCGTGCAGCGGCGAAGACGTTAGGCGGCCGCTATGTATGTATGCGTTTGTAAAGCGGTCACCGACTCGCAGATTTTAACCGCTATCGACAATGGCGTTTGTACCCGTAAAAAGCTCACCCATTGTTTCGGCATAGGCAAAGATTGCGGAAAATGTAATAAAGACGTCATGGCTTTACTTGAACAAAAAATGGCGACCGTTCAGTCTTTACCGCCGGCAGCAAATCAACCCATAACGATTATTTAAAGGGAAAAACACCATGAAAGGCGACACCACAGTTATCGAGTTCCTCAATAAAGCGCTGGAAAATGAACTGACCGCGATCAACCAGTATTTTCTCCATGCCAGAATGTATAAAAATTGGGGTTTTCAAAAACTTAACGAAAAGGAATATCACGAATCCATCGATGAAATGAAACATGCCGATCAAATTATCGAGCGGATTCTTTTCCTTGAAGGTCTGCCTAACGTGCAAAATATCGGTAAGGTGATGATCGGCGAAAATCCGAAGGAAATGCTCGGTTGCGATTTAAAACTTGAGCAGCTTGCTATCCCTTTGCTCAGAGAAGCGATTGCTTATTGCGAAAAAATAAGCGATTTTGTTTCGCGCGAAATTTTTGCGCATATTCTGGAAGCGGAAGAAGACCATGTCGACTGGCTGGAAACCCAGCTTGACTTGATTGAAACGGTGGGTTTGGAAAATTATTTGCAATCGCAGATGTAGTAAGGGATGCCGCAAACCTAAAAAATCACATAACTATTCAGCGAAAAAAGAAATGGAACTCGGCAATTGCTCCTGCATTACCCTACTACAGGCCATCCATGGCCTTATGCATTGCCCTGCATCCTGCATTAAACCACAGGGATGTGGTGAATGCAGATATTGCAGGAGCAAATATCTGTCCTTACAAGTCGATGGATGACACGGATTAAACGGATACTCACTGATGAAGAGCATGGATAGAGTTTAAAAAATCCATGTAAATCAGTTCCATCCGCGTCATCCGTGTTCCATTAAGCATTTCCAGCATACGCTGAATAGTTATAAAGCACATCATAATGGTATTTTTACTATCGTTCCCACGCTCCTGCGTCACTGCCATTAAGTTAAGGCTGGACAGTCCCTTCTCCCACCGGGAGAAGGTTAGGATGAGGGGATCAAATAAGG
>SXGU01292117.1_pt1 | contig 24031 bp, 19 predicted proteins | sample 3174531 | NCBI WGS metagenome assembly SXGU01 (sample SAMN11356863, study PRJNA531348) | freshwater metagenome | isolation source: freshwater sample F1-140 | place: China: Fuxian Lake, Yuxi | collected 2017-12-25
GAATTCCGCGGAAAGTGTGAAAAATGCGGGCTAGTGGCGCGACCAATAACTTTCGTGACGTGTAGCTGCGAGCGCCAGCGAGTGGACCACCGGCGCGCTCCACTCGCTGGCGCTCGCCGCTACTTGTCACGCTACTTTGCGCTCGGCGCACTAGCCAGGCGTAAAAAGATAAGGAACAGGTGGGAGCGAATTTCTTTGAGCAACCTCCCCCTCGGAACGAAGGCCCGATGATCGGCCTTTTTTTGCCACCCCTTTTTTTGCCAAAAGGCTTGGTGGTTTGGGCCCAAGCTCCAACCAGCCCGGAGGACTGGGGTTCAATTCCCCTGCCACCGATTCCCTTGCCAAAGGATTGGTCTTGGATCCTGGTTTTGGTCTCCCGCAGATTCAGAAAGGCCGCAGATGGTCGGCATTCTGATTTAGCCTCTGTGGTCTTTCCGAATCTGTGGGAGGTCCTTCATTTTTCTGCGAGTGGGTTTGCCTGGGTCCGCGCGGTTTTCTCTCGTGCGATGCCAACGGTGGCTACGATCTCGAGACCACCCTCCGCGCCGCGCCGATGCTCGCCGACCTCGGCGTGCCGGTGCTCGAGCAGCCGATTCCCATCAACCAGATCAGCGGCTACCAGCGCCTCGTCAAACAGGCGGCGCTGCCAATTGTTTTGGACGAAGGCATGGTTTCGCCGACCGAGTTGAACGAGTACATCGGCCTTGGTTGCTGCAACGGCGTGGCCGTCAAGACAGCGCGCTGCGGGGGTCTGCTGCCCGCCCGTGAGCAGATCCAGATCCTCGCCGATTCCAACCTGCTCTTCCTCGGCAGCGGACTCACCGACCCCGATGTCTCGCTGGCCGCATCGCTGATTCTATTCGGCGCCCACGGGCTGAGCCATCCCGCCGCGCTGAACGGCCCGCAGTTTCTCGGCGAGCGCGTCCTCACCGAGCCGTTCGTGCCCGTGCGCGGCAAGGTGCGCATCCCGCAGGGCCCCGGCCTCGGCGTGACGGTCGACGAGGCGAAACTCGCGGACCTGGTCCGCCGCTCCGCCGTCATGGGCCGCCTCGGCCACTGACAACTCGGGCCCGGCCCTCCGCCCCGCTCGGCCCCGCCCTACGGCCCGACCAACAACCTGCCCTCCCGCCCGTCGCGCCTCGACGATCTTTTTTTCACGTAATACGTGAAAATAGTCCCACGCCTATGGATGTCGGTGGGGCGGACGCATCCGCACCGTGGATCGATCCAAGCGGGTCTGCGTGCTGAAAGTGACTTCCGTCGCGTGTCCGTTCCGACCCACACCACGCGCAAGATACGCGTTGCGCTGCCCGCCGCTTCTGCAAACTCGGCCACACGCGTCACCCGGAATTCGTGGAGATGCCCGTGCCGCGGCCAACCAACCCAACCCTGCCGACATGAATACTCGTTCCCACTGCAACGGTGGAGTGCTCGTGGCACCCGCCTCCCGCTCCCGTCGTCTGATCCACTCGCGGCTGTTCACGGCCGCGCTCGCACTCGCTCTCGCCGGCACCGCTCCGGTCCACGCCCAGACGAACACCACCGGCGCCATCCACGGTCGCGTCGCTCCCGGGTCCACCGTCACCGTCGAGCACCTCGGCATGGGTTTCAGTCGCTCGCTCGCCGCCGCGGCCGACGGCGCCTACCGCATCGCCGCGCTGCCACCGGGCACCTACAAGGTCAGCTTCACCGCCGACCAGGGCGCCGTCCGCACCCGCGAAGTCGAGGTCGCCATCGGCTCCGGCACGCAGGTCGACGGCTCCGATGTCGTGCAGCTTGACAAGTTCATGGTCGGCGGACGGTCGATCAATCCCGTCGATTTCAGCAACACCACCAGCGTCTCGATTTACACCGACAAGCAGCTCGACCTGCTGCCCGTCCTCCGTAGCACCACCGACATCGCCCTGCTTTCTCCCGGCACGGTCGCCGGCGACGCCACGTTTCCCTTCCCTTCGTTCGGCGGCGCCTCCGTCGCGGAAAACGCCTACTTCATCAACGGCTTCAACGTCACCAGTTTTTACCGCGGCCTTGGCGGCGGCACGATCCCGTTCGAGTTCTACAATCAATTCGAGGTCAACACGGGCGCCTACTCCGCCGAATTCGGCCGCTCCACTGGCGGCGTGATCAACGCCACCTCCAAGAGCGGCTCCAACCAGTTTCACTTCGCCGCCAACGCCTACTACGATCCCAACGAGCTGCGGGCCAACCGTCCAAACGTTTACTACACCAACGCCGCCGGCGCCGTCGTGCCACTCGCTTATTTTTCGCGCCGCTACTCCGAGTCCTCCGACGTGAACCTGTCGGTCAGCGGCCCGCTCTGGAAAAACCGCCTCTTCGTTTACGCGCTCCACCAGTGGCGCACGCGGGCCGACAAGGACACCAACGGCACCACGCGCTTCGACCGCGCCGTGAGCAGCGATCCGTTCTGGGCGCTCAAGGTCGATTTCCTCCCGTTCAAGGACCACCACTTCGAATACACCGGCCTCGACGCCAACTCCCGCAGCACCACCACGCAGTGGAATTACGATTTTGCCCGCAAGGAAATCATCCCGAATGTCGCGCCGGGAATTTCCTACAGCGACAGCGGCGGCAAGACCCACATCGGCCGCTACACCGGCACGTTTTTTGACCGCCTCACCCTCTCGGCCATGCTCGCCCGCGGCCAGTCCAAGCGCACCACACACAGCTCCCTCGACAGCGTCTCGCGCGTGGATGACGCCCGCACCGGCACCGCCATCCGCCTCGCCGGCGGCCCGAGTCTCCAAATCACGGACGCGATCGACACGCGCAAGGCCGTGCGCTTCGACGCCGAATACGCCTTCAACCTCGCCGGCAGCCACCGCCTCCGCGCCGGCTACGACCAGGAGCATAACCTGTCGGACGAAGCCAGCACCTACGGCGGCGGTGCGGCCTACCGCTATGAAACCGTCACGCCCGGCCAGACCCTCCAAGGCGGCATCGTGCCCGCGGGCGTCACGCACGTCGTGCGCCGCCAGGTCTTCCGCAGCGGCGGCGCTTTCACCGTCGATTCCGACGCGTGGTATGCCGAGGACAACTGGACCACGCTCAAGAACCGCCTCGTCGTTCGCGCCGGCCTGCGCAGCGAGTCCTTCGTCAATCGCGACAAGAATCAGCAACCCTTCATCGCGATCGACCACCAGTTCGCCCCGCGCCTCGGCGCCGCCTACGATTTGTTCGGCAACCAAAAGACCAAACTCTTCGCCAACTTCGGCCGCTATCACCTGCCCATCGCCAGCAACGTCAACTCCGGCCAGGCGGGCGCCCAGTTGCTCGTCACGGAGTGGTTCGCGCTGCAGTCCGTCGGCGCCGATTTCCAGCCCACGCTCGGAGCCCGCATCGGCGACATCGCCCAGACGCAGCCCGGCCTCGTCCGCGACCAGCGCGAGATCACCGACCAAAACATCAAGCCCATGTCGCAGGACGAATGGGTGTTCGGCGTGCAGCACGCCCTCAACCACAAGTACAAGCTCGGCGTGCGCGGCATCGCGCGCAAATTCGGCCACGCCATCGACGACATGATCGTGAACCACGCGCTCGTCACCTGGGCGCGCGCCAACGGCTATCCGAACTACACCTACAGCGGCCCGAGCGCCCGCGCCTACGTGCTCGCGAACCCCGGCCGCCCAATCACGATGCATTGGGACTTCAACAAGAACGGCGTCACCGAGGCCACCGAGCGCGCCGTGCTCACGCCCGAAATGCTCGGCTACCCCGCGGCCGAGCGGAATTACTACGCGCTGGAATTTTCCGTCGAGAAGGTCGTCGACGAAAAATGGGGCGCGCAGTTCTCCTACACGTGGGCCCACTCCTACGGCAACTACGAGGGCCTCGTGCACTCCGACTCCAACCAGAGTTCCACCGGTCTCACGCGACTCTTCGATTCGCCCGCGCTCACGCGGAACACCTCCGGCGATCTGCCCAACGACAAGCGCCACCAGTTCAAAACCCTCGGCACCTACCGCCTCACCAAGGAAGTCACGCTCGGCACCAACCTCCAGCTCCTCTCCGGCCGCGCGCGCAACCGGCTGGGCCTCTTCAACGATCCGGTGAGCCTGAACGCGACAACGATCCTGGGCACGCAGTATGGCCCCTATTATCTCCTGCAACCGCGCGGCTCCGCCGGCCGCACGCCGTGGCAATTCCGCCAGGACCTCACCATCGCCTACCGCCCAAACTGGATCCCGCAGCGGCGCCTGACGATCACCGCCGCGATCTACAACTTGCTCAACCGCCGCACACCGCTGGAGCAAATTGAGTTTGTCCAGACGAGCACCGGCGCGCCCGACCTCACCTACGGCCTGCCGAACTCCTGGATGACGCCACGGAACGTCCGCCTCTCCGCCCGCTTCGAGTATTGAGGGTTAACGCTCAAGTAGTAATGCAATCCTATGAACTCCGGAGGATCGGCACTTGAGCGTTAAACGTTGAGCGTTGAACGTTCGCGCCTTTAATCCTGCCCGCCGTGCATAGTCACGCTTGACGGGCTGCCTGGCCCGGCACAGGTCTTACCCGCCGCCTGTGATTCTTTCCTTTGCCGACAAGCCGACCGAAGCCCTCTGGCAGGGACGCAGGCCGCCCGAGCTGCCACCCTCGATCCACAAAACCGCGCTGCGCAAACTCACCCAACTCGAAGCCGTCTCCACTTTGGGCGAATTGCGCATCTCGCCGGGCAATCGTCTCGAAGCGTTGAAAGGGGGACGCACGGGACAGCACAGCATCCGGATTAACGACCAATACCGCCTTTGTTTTCGGTGGGACGGACAAAACGCCCACCGCGTCGAGAACACCGATTGTCACTGAGCCATGAGTAAACACCTCAACGTCCATCCCGGGGAGCTGCTCCGGGAAGAGTTCCTCGGCCCGATGGGCATCACACCCTACCGTCTCGCCAAGGATGCGAAACTGCCGCACCAGCGCGTCAACGAAATCGTGAACGAGAAGCGCGGCATCACGGCTGAAACCGATCTTCACCTCTGCGCTTATTTTGGGCTGGCGCCGGGCTACTGGCTGCGCGTGCAGCTCGCCTACGAACTGCGGGAGGCGCTCAACACGGTTGGGGCCAGGGTCAAGGCGACGGTCCATCCGTTGCAGGCCGCTTGAAGCGCCCGCGGTCGCGCCGCATGGGGAGCGGCGTGGGCCGCTCACCCCGCGGCATTGCGTTTCCAAATCAAGGTCGCGGGGTGAGGTCACCACGCCTCCAATACCGAAGTTGTCAGAGGAGAATTTCGCAGACGTATCAAAGTAGAATTAGCCGCAAAAAGGCGCAAGATGGGTCCGCCTTTTTTGCCCCTCTTGCGCCTTTTTGCGGCCATCGCCTTGCGAAAAATGCGGACTAGCCGCGCCGGGGTCTTAGACGCGGCCCGGCCGGCCTGCGCCTCGAGTTGCTCGAATGACAGTTTCAACCCGGCCAGCAGCTTCGAGCCCACTTTCTCCGCGCCCACGCCGCGCGCATGCAACTGGTAGGTGCCCTTCGCGAGCGTGAACACTTCGATGAGCCGCGAGTCGGAGTACGGTTCGAAGGAGGGTCGTTCTCTTTCTTCGTTCTCTTTCTCGTTCTCTCAATCCGGCGAGAACGAGGAACGATTACGAGAACGATGGGTTCCGCAGCTCGATTTGGTTGCGGTCTCGGACCGCGCTGGGATATTTCCCCGGCCGGGGCAGCATGGCAGAGGAATCGGTGGCAGAGGAATAACCCTTGCTTCCCCCGGCGAACACCGGGCTTGCCCTGCCTTCGATCTTCACGAGACTCCCCCGCCACGTGCTTTCACCCGCCCTCACCGCGCACGATTTTTTCTGGGACGATCTGCTCGAATTCATCGAGGAGCGACGCGTCATTCCCATCATCGGCGGGGAACTGCTCACGGTCCCGGATGGCGCCGGCGGCGAGGCACCCTTGCACGTCGTGCTGGCCCAGCGCCTCGCGGAGCGCCTGCGCGTGCCGGCCGACGACTGCACGGGTGACGACGCCCTCCACCTCGTCGCCTGCCGCTACGTCGAGCAGGGTGGCCGCCGCGAGGATGTCTACCCGCGGGTGCGCAATCTCCTCCGCGAGCTCAACCCGCCCATCCCGCCCCTGCTGCGCGAACTCGCCCGCATCCGGCATTTCCGCCTCTTCGTCACGACCACCTTCGATTCCCTCCTCGCGCAAGCCCTCGACGCCGAGCGCCACGGCGGAGCGCCGGAGACCCTCACCTTCACCTACGCGCCGAACCACAACCAGGACCTCACCCCCGAGGCGAGGCGAGGCGCGGCCCGGCCCCCGTGGTCTACCACCTGCTCGGCCGCGCTTCCAGCGCACCGGACTATGTGATCACCGAGGAGGACACGCTGGAGTTCTTCACCGCCATGCAAGGCGATTCCCGCCGGCCCGCGGCGCTGCTCGGCGAGCTCCGCACCCATCACCTGCTCCTCGTCGGCAACACGTTTCCCGACTGGATCGCCCGCTTTTTCATGCGCATCGCCAAGAGCGGGCGTCTCTCCAACCAGCGCGAGGAACGCGAGATCATCGCCGACCGCTCCGCCGCGCACGACGCCAAGCTGGTCCTGTTCCTGCGCAACTTCTCCTACCGCACGCAAATCTTCGAGCAGGGATCTGCGGCCGACTTCGTCCGCGAACTCGCCGCCCGCTACGCCGAACGGCATCCGAGCGAAGCTCGCCGCGCCGTGGCTCCGCCGAACAGCGCGGAGGCGGGCCCAGGCACCGCGAAGCCGGTTCCCTCCCAGCCGGCTGCCGCCGGACCCGAGATGAAACCCGGTTCGATCTTCCTCAGTTATGCCAGCCAGGATGCCGCTGAGGTCCGGAAAATCCGCGACGGGCTCGAAGCCGCGGGGATCGACGTATGGTTCGACGAGCGCCGGCTCGAGAGCGGCGACGACTTCGATCTGCAGATCCGGAAGAACATCCGCGCCTGCTCGCTCTTCCTGCCGATCATCTCGGCGAACACCCAGGCCCGCCACGAGGGCTACTTCCGCCTCGAATGGAACCTCGCGGTCGAGCGCACGCTCCTCATCGCCGAGAGCATCCCTTTCATCCTCCCGGTGACGATCGCCCCCATCCCGGAGGCGTCGGCCCTCGTGCCGGACAAGTTCCTCAAGTACCAGTGGACCCGCCTGCCCGGCGGCGAACCCACCCCCGAGTTCATCGAGCGCATGGTGCGGCTCATTCGCGATCACCGGAAGCGCGAAAAGGGGCTGCTGTGATTGCGCTTCGCGCAACGCGCAACGCTCAACGCTCAACGCTCAATGGCTGACTCCACCCAATTGAACGTTGAGCGTTTCGCGTCGACGGCGGTCGACGCGGCCAACCCCTGGCCCGGGCTGGAATCGTACACCGAATCCACGCGCCAGCTCTTCTTCGGTCGCGAAAACGAAACCGATGAACTGTTCCGGCTCGTCCACCACGAGACGCTCACCGTGCTCTTCGGTCAGTCGGGCCTCGGCAAGTCCTCGCTCATCCAAGCCGGCCTCTTCCCGCTCCTGCGGGAAGCCGACCACCTGCCGCTCTATCTGCGGCTTGACCACTCGACGGTCGGACTGCCGATTGGCGATTCGCCTACCCTCGCCGACCAGGTGCGCGCGGCCCTCTCCGCCGCCTGCGCCTCGGCGAAGGCCGACGCTCCAGGGTTTCGCGTTGGCGAAACGCTCTGGGAGTACTTTCATCGCAAGGACGTCGACCTCTGGAGCGCCAAGAACCGCCTCCTCACGCCGGTCCTCGCGTTCGACCAGTTCGAGGAAATCTTCACGCTCGGCCGGGCCGACGCCGCCCGCAGCGAGCGCTCGCAGGCCTTCCTGTACGAACTCGCCTGCCTCGTCGAAAACCGTCCGCCCGCCGCGGTGAAAGAGAAGTTCGACCGCGGCGAACTGGATCCGGCCCGCTTCACCTTCCAGAAGCCATCGTGTCATGTCATCCTCAGCCTGCGCGAGGACTTCCTGCCGGACCTTGAGGCGCTAAAGCAGGACATGCCGGCGCTGATCCACAACCGACTCCGCCTGAAACGGCTCAACGGCACGCAGGCGCTCGAGATTGTCACCAAGCCCGCCCCGCACCTGCTCGCCGACGGCGTGCCCGCGAAGATCGTCGAGTTTGTCGCCGGCGCTCGCGGCGGCTCGGCGGAAAGACTGGCCGAGCTGGATGTGGAGCCTGCGCTCCTCAGTGTCATCTGCCGCGAGCTCAACGAGCGCCGCCGCGCCCTCGGCCAGACGCAGATCACCGCCGACCTCGTCTCCGGCAACCGCCGCGAGATTCTCAACGATTTCTATGAGCGCAGCGTGGCCGATCTGCCGGCCCCGATGCGCGGCTTCGTTGAGGACCGCCTGCTCACCAAGTCCGGCTTCCGCGACAACCTCGCGCTCGAGACCGCGCTCGAGGAGCCCGGCGTCACCCAGCCGCTCATCGACACGCTCGTTTCACGCCGCCTCCTCCGCCTCGAAGACCGCGCCGGCATCCAGCGCGTGGAGCTCACGCACGACGTGCTCGCCGAGGTGATCCGCGCGAGTCGCGATGCGCGGCAGCAACGCCTCGCCCTCGAAGCGGCGGACCGACGCGAGCGCCTCGCCCGCGAAGAGGCCGAAAAACAGCGGCAGATCGATCTCGCCGCCGCCGCCCACCAGACGCGGCGGCAACGCTGGATCATCAGCGGTCTCGCCGCCGTGGTCCTCGCGCTCTGCGCCACCGGGCTCTATGGCCTCCGTCAGCGCCGCCTCGATCTTCAGCGCAATAGCCGGACCGACGTTGCCACCGCCTCGCGCCAGCTCGAGGAGGGCCGGACGGCCGAGGGCATCGCCCACCTATTGCGCGCCGCGCGCCGCGACCCGCACAACCCCGCCATCGCGCCCCGCCTCGCCTCGCTCCTCACCTCGCGCAATTTCCTCCTGCCCGAGGGCGCGGCCGTGACCCATCCCTCGCCCGTGCTGTGGACGGACTTTTCCGCCGACGGCAAAAGCGCCGGCGTGCTCTGGCAGGACGGCGCCCACGCCAGCATCGATCTCGCGACCGGGGAAGAGCAGCGGTGGCAATTGCCTTCGCCGCCCTATGCTTCCTTGAAGCCCATCGCGACGCGCGGGTTCATTGTCCTCCGATGTCAGGATGGTGTTACTCGGCTCTTGAACAAGGCGGGGCAAATGACCCGCGAGATCCGCTACGAAGCCGCGCCGCGCCAGGGTCCAGATGACACCGTCACGCGGAGCAATCCGGGCGATTTTTTTTACAGCCTGCGCGTCAACAATACGCTGGTTTTAACCAATGCCGCCACCGGTCGGATGCTGCCGCTGGATTTCTTCGAGAATGACATCTTCCCGATGCTCACCGAAAAATGGATCGCGTGGCGCGATGCACCCGGTGGCGACGTGAGGGGACTCGTGAACGAAGCCCGACTGCGCGACACTGAAACCGGCACCACCGAGGTGACGCTCCGAGCCCCTTTCGGGGGCTATCGCTGGGTCCCAAGTCCGACCGGCCGTCAGGTGGCAGCGGTGCAACGCGAGAGTGCGAACCGTGGATATTTTCTCCAGCTCTACTCGCTGCCCGACGGCGCGCCGCTGGCTCCGGCCCGCCCCATCGAGGGCGCCGGAGAAGGACGATCCACCCAAGGGTGGACACTCTACAGTCCCGACGGGCGTTTTTTCGTCACGTGGATTGGCGCGCTTATGGTGTGGGATGGCCAGACCGGCGCCCGCATCGCGGGCATCCCGACTGCAGGAAGCGCCAGTGCATCCAAACTCCCGCGGTTTTCTCCCGACTCCCGGACGCTGGCCACTTACTCAAACCTTGGCTCGCTCGATCTGTGGGATCTCGCCTCGGGCAAAGCGCAGGTGCCGCCGATGAAACATCGGGGCAACGTGCTCGACGTGTCGTTCAGCGCCGACAGTCGCGCGTTGATCTCCACCGCCACCGACGGACTGGTCCGCGTGTGGGACGCGGCCACCGGTCAGTTGCTGGCCGAGCCGACCCTGCAACAACGCACCGCCCCGGTCGCGGCGATCTCGCCCGATCGCACGCAGGTGATAATCGGCACGCGTGACGGCGCCCTGTATCGTTTTCGGATCGGCCACGGGCAGGCGAAGTCCCTGGTGCTGCCGCGGACGCCGCAACTTACGCCACCGATGTTTCTACCGGGGGCACCCAGCCGCTTGCTCCAGCTGTGGGGTGATCGCGCACGGGTGATCGACGCCGCGACGGGCGGCGAGGTCTCAGGCGGCTTCGCCTATCCCGAGCCGTTGGGCGACCGCTATGCGTCAGGGGTGCGCGTGCGGACGGACTCCAAGGTGATGATGGTGAAGACGGCTTCCGGCGCCTGGCAGGCATGGTGGCTCGGCGAAGGCAAAGTTGAAAAGGCCGTGCCGCTCGCAGAACCCCCGCCGGTGGCGGCTGCGGTCTACACGGCGTTCAGCACCACCGGAGACCGGGTGGTGTTGGCCTGGAGGGGCATCCTCCGAGTCTGGAACCTCCGCACCGGCCAGCCGGTGGGTCCGGCGATTGCCACAACGATCAGCGGTTCGACCCCTAGATTTGCACCCGGCGTCAATTTAAGTCCTGACGGCGCGCGCGTGACAGTCGGATCGAACACCGGGAACGGTAGCGTCTGGGACAGCGCAACCGGCAAGGAAGTACTTGCCTTCGGGGAGCAGGGCACGCTGCTGGAGGCTTTGCTTTTCAGCCCCGACGGTCGCCGGCTCGCCACCGCCAACAATTCGGGCGAGGTGCAGCTGTGGGACAGCCGGACCGGCGAGCCGGCGAGCCCTGTCCTGCTGCACAATTCCAGCATAACCAGCATGAGCAATGATGGTGCGGGGTTTTCCCCGGACGGCAACCTGCTCTCCCACTCGGTCGACGGAGTGTTGCGGATCTGGGAGGGGACCACGGGCGCTCCCATCGGCGAGCCGATCTCGCTCGGGCTCGGGACGGTTCAGTCAGCGCGATTTTCGACGGATGGGAGGCGCATCGTGACCGGGTCCTCCGATGACCAGGCGCGGTTGTGGGACGTGCGCAGCGGATTGGCGGCCGCCGAACCGCTCGTGCACGGGCAAGGTGTTCGGAACGCCTGGTTCAGCCCGGACGGTCGCTTCGTGAGCACCTCGACCACGGACGGTGTCTTTCACCTCTGGTCCGTGCCGCCGCCGCTGCCCGCGGGCGATAAAACGCCGGAGTGGCTGCTGGACCTCGCCGCGATTTGCGCCGGCAAAACACTGAACGAGGACGGCCAATTCGTGACCGACACCAAAGCCTTCGGAAAAATCGCCGACCTGCGCCGCACGCTCGCGGGTCTACCCGACGACGCGCCGTATGTGGAATGGGGCCGCTGGTTCCTCGCCGACCGCGCGACGCGCTCCGTCGCGCCCGGCTTCACGATCACGGCGGCGGAAGCGGAGAAGCTGGCGGGATCGATGGCCGCGACTCCCGCGACGACGCCACCCACAGCTACGCCGAGGCCGTGAGGTGGTGAGGCGGACGCGGGGCGGGGGCGAAACGCTGAGCGGGGCAAGAGTGCCACGGCCGAGCCGCGCGGATGATATCCGTGCCTCGTCGGCTCGTGACTGACCTCCCGGCGAGCAGCCGATCCCGCGGGACGACCGGTGCAGCGAACGGTGACGACGAACTCGCAAAACGGAGGGCGAACTCCGCGGGGCCAGCGAATGAGACCGATCTACACCGCCGACTCGCCGCGCTCGTCGGTCCGGATGCGCACGATTTCCTCGAGCGGCACCACGAAAATCTTCCCGTCGCCAATCTTGCCCGTCTTCGCCGCCTTCGCGATCGCATCGATCGCCTTGCCCGCCATGTCGTCACCCACCGCGACCTCAATTTTCACCTTGGGCAGGAAATCCACCGTGTACTCACTGCCGCGGTAAATCTCCGTGTGCCCCTTCTGGCGTCCGAAGCCCTTGACCTCTGTCACGGTCATGCCCTCGATGCCGGCGGCAGCGAGGGCCTCCTTCACTTCCTCGAGCGTGAACGGTTTGATGATGGCGATGACGAGTTTCATTTGGGTGCGAAGTTGAATTGAAGCGGACCGTTGGCAAAATTGTTGTGCAGGTCCAGGGTGGCCGGCGCAAGCAATAGTTGCTCGCGCCAGGTGCCCTGCTGGCCACTCGGCCGTCCACGACGGGTGGCGTCGGTGCCCGGGCCCGATTCCGTCGAGAAATCGCGCGGCGGATTCTCGCGGCCGCCCGGGTTCATCCACTCCACGATCGTCGCGGCGTTGCTGCGCAATCCGCCCGACGTCTGCCGGCGCGACTGGCTGACCGCCGAGCGCACCGCCGGCATTGCTTCGGTCGCACTCAGGTGGCTCCGCACCGTCGTGATGCTCGACCTGCAGCTCAATCTCGTGCAGTAACCTGGCCCGGATCAGGTCGGCATCACCGTCGCGATGTGCAGTTCCTTCAGTTGACGCTCGGTCACCGGGGTCGGGCTCTGCGCCATCAGGTCCTGCCCCTTTTGCGTTTTCGGAAACGCAATCACATCGCGGATGCTCGTCGTGCCACAGAGCAGCGCGCACATCCGATCGAGCCCAAACGCGATGCCACCATGGGGCGGCGCCCCATACGTGAACGCCTTCAGCATGTAACCGAAACGGCTCTCGACCACATCCGCCGGGATTTTCAGCACGTCTTCGAAGACTTTCTTCTGCAACGCCGGCTGATGGATGCGGATCGAGCCGCCCCCGAGTTCCATGCCATTGAGCACGACGTCGTAGTGCTGACCGCGCACCGCCTTCGGGTTCGAGTCGAGCAGCGCCGCGTCTTCCGCCACCGGCGCGGTGAACGGATGATGCGTCGCGACGAAGCGGTTCTCCGCCTCATCATGCGACATCAACGGAAAGTCGATCACCCAGAGAAACTTCCAGTCGTCGTGGCGGATCGCGAGCTTGCCGCGTTTCACCAGCAATTGCGCCGACTCCAGCCGCAGCCGCCCGAGAATCGCGCAGGCTTTTTCCCACGGCGCCGCCGCAAAGAAGATGATGTCGCCCTCGCCTACCCCGAGTCTCGCCGTGAGCTCCGCCTTCTCCGCCTCGGAGAAAAACTTCACGATCGGTGACTTCCATTCGCCGCCTTCGATCTTGATGAAGGCGAGGCCCTTCGCCCCCAGCGATTTCGCGATTTCCTCGAGGTTCTTCAACTCACCTTGCGTGAGGTCGGCCAGGCCCTTGGCGTTGATCGCCTTCACCGCGCCACCACCGGTCGCTGTCGAAGCAAACACCTTGAAGGCCGAGGTCTTGAACAACTCGGTGAAATCGACGAGCTCCAGCCCGAAACGGACATCGGGTTTGTCCACCCCGAAGCGATTCATCGCGTCGTGAAAGGCCAGGCGCGGGAACGGCGTCGGGATCTCCGCCCCGAGGACGTCCCACCACAGTCTTTTCAGCATGCCCTCGAACAGCGTGTAAATGTCCTCCCGGGTGACGAACGACGCCTCAACGTCGACCTGCGTGAACTCCATCTGCCGGTCGGCGCGCAGATCCTCGTCGCGAAAGCACCGGGCGATTTGAAAATACTTTTCAACGCCCGCGACCATCAGGATCTGTTTAAACTGCTGCGGCGACTGCGAGAGCGCGTAGAACTGCCCCGGATGAATCCGAGAGGGCACGAGATACTCGCGGGCGCCCTCGGGTGTGCTTTTGAACAACGCCGGCGTCTCCACCTCGATGAACTCCTGGGAGTCAAAGTAATCGCGGATCGATTTTGAGGCGCGATGGCGCACCTGGAGATTTTTCCGCATCTTCGGCCGGCGGAGATCAAGGTACCGATACGTAAGCCGGAGGTCCTCGTTGACTTTGTCGCCGCCCGCATCGTCGAGCGGAAACGGCGGGGTGTCGGAGATGTTGTGGATCTCGAGTGCGGTCGCGTTGACCTCGACCTCACCGGTCGGCAGCGCCGGGTTTTCCGTACCGGCGGGCCGTCGCACCACCTTGCCGGTGACGCCAATGACCGACTCCGGCTTCAAATGCTTCAACTGCCCGCCCAGCGTCGCGTTTTCATGCGTTTCGAGCTGAATCTGCGTGACGCCCTTGCGATCACGCAAGTCGACGAAAATGATGCCGCCCTGGTCGCGGATCGTATCGACCCAGCCGAGGAGTGACACGGTGGTGCCAAGGTCGGCGGGAGTGAGCTGGGCACAGTGGTGGGTGCGATGCATGAGAATGAGGACGGGCGAAAACCCGCAAACTAAGCGAGCCGATGCACTCGCGGGCAAACAGAAAGTTTGCGCCACCCAACCTCGCGTATGGGCACAATCACGTGCGTGCCTCCGGACGCCGACACGAGAAGCATCGAACCATGCCGCCGAAAATCGTGGTCGACACCCGCGTCTTGGTCGCCGCGCTGCTCCGCGCCAGAGACGGCACCGCCAGCAGTCGGGTTTTGCGCCGCTGCTTGCAACGCCACTGCCAGCCCTTGATTGGGGCAAAGCTTTCCCTCGAAGGCGAAGCTGTGCTGGCTCGCGCGGAACTTTTTCGGCGTTGCCCATTGAGCCTCGCAGAACGTCACGAGTTCTTCGCGGGTTTTGCCGCCGTGTGCGAGTGGGTTGCGGCCCAACCTGCCGGACGAAGGCGACAATCACATCCTCGAACTGGCGGTCGCAGGCGGAGCCGGGACTATTGTCACACAAAACATCCGCGACTTTCGACGGCCGGAATTACGCTTTCCCGGGATTGCAGTTTTGACACCAGAGGAATTTCTGAAAACGGTGAAATGACATGGCAGCCATGACGCTCAAACTCCCAAAAATTCGGCAGGCGCGCCTGCGCCGGATGGCCTGCGCCCGCGGAGTCAGCGTGAACAAACTGCTGGACGAGTTCTCAGTCAACGGCCTCGCGCGATACGAGGCCGAAGTGCGTTTCCGCGCCCTGGTGTGCCGACCGCAAAGTAGCGTGACAAGTAGCGGCGAGCGCCAGCGAGTGGAGCGCGCCGGTGGTCCACTCGCTGGCGCTCGCAGCTACACGTCACGAAAGTTATTGGTCGCGCCACTAGCCGGCCGCGGCACCCCGGCAAGCGTCCTTGGCTTGCTCGACAAGGCGGACGCGGCGTTTGGGCGGAAGCGATAGGCGGCCTGGTATTTCACCAGGGCAGCCGTTTGGAATTTGGCTGCTGCACCGTCGTACTTGAGCGTACTCGTCCGCGTTGCGGAAAGCAGCGAGCCGGCGCATCAGTTCCTGAGGTCAGCCATGATCGCTGCCACTGAAGTAAATCGCTTCGCTTTTGTCAGGTCTTCGCGCAGTGCCCGCTTCGTCGTAGCGTTGGGTATTTCGTGCGCGAAGACGAACTTGAATACTTTTCACCGCTCGCGCAGGGGCATCGATTTAATCCGTTGGATTACCTGCAATGCAGTCATGTGCTTAAGTCTTGCGAAGCTCAAAACTCTGTCAACGCCACGCTACGCCACCACCAGGCTCTCCCCCGTCATCTCCGCCGGCTTCGGCAGTTCCATCAGGGCCAGGACGGTCGGCGCAATGTCCGCCAGCCGTCCCCCGCTGCGCAGCTGGGTTTTTCCGGCCACAAATCCTTCGCCGACGACAAACGTTTCCACCAGATTCAGAGTGTGCGCGGTATGCGGACCGTTGACGGTCGGATCCCACATCTGCTCGGCGTTGCCGTGATCGGCGAGGATCACCGCCCGGCCGTTCACCTGCGCGAGCGCGACGAGCAACTCCCCCACCCCGCGGTCGGTCGCCTCGACCGCCTTCACCGCCGCCGGCAGCGAACCGGTGTGCCCAACCATGTCGGGATTCGCGTAGTTCACGACGAGCAGGCCGTATTTTCCCGACAGGATCGCCGCTTTCGCCAGCCGCGTCACATCGGCCGCCGACATCTCCGGCTGCAGGTCGTAGGTCGGCACCTGCGGGCTCGGCGGACACGCCCGCTCCTCGCCCGGAAAAGGATCCTGGCGGTAATTGTTAAAGAAGAACGTCACGTGCGGATTCTTCTCCGTTTCCGCACAACGGAACTGCGCCAGGCCCGCGTCGCTCACGACCTTGCCGAGAATGTTCTTCAACGCCTCCGGCTTCCCGGAAATGACGTTCACCGGCAGACCCTTCTCGTACTCCGTCATCGTCGCGAAATAAAGATCGAGCTTGGCACCGCGGTCGAAGTCCTTGAAGCCGTCCACCACGAAGGCCTTCGTGATCTCGCGCGGCCGGTCGCCGCGGTAGTTGTAGAAGAGCACCGCGTCGCCCCCGCCGATCGTGGCGAGCGGCTGGCCGTCCGCTCCCAGGATCCAGGTCGGCGCCACGAACTCGTCGCCTTTCTGGGAATCGTTCAGCGGTTTGTCGTAGTACGTCTGCACGGCGAGGGCGGCACTTGGCGCCGTCATCACGGCCCGGCGCCCGATCAGCATGTCGTACGCCTTGCTCACCCGGTCCCAACGGTTGTCGCGGTCCATCGCCCAAAAACGGCCACACACGCTCGCGATCCGACCGACCCCGATGGCCCGGCATTGCTCATCCACCTGCCGCACATAGCCAAGCCCGCTGTGCGGCGGCGTATCACGACCGTCGGTGAAGGCATGGATGAACACCTGCCCGGCGCAAAGGCCATCCGCCTTTGCCTGCTTCAGAATGCCGTAGAGATGCTCCAGCATCCCATGTACGCCCGCGTCGCTCACGATGCCCATGAGGTGGAGCTTGGCGGCGGGATTGGCCTTCAGGCGGGCGACGATCGCGCACCACACGGGATTGGTCGCGAGCTTTCCGTCGAAAAACAGCTTGTTCAATCGCACCAGCTCCTGATCGACGATTCGGCCGGCGCCGATGTTCTCATGCCCGACCTCACTGTTGCCCATCACGCCATCGGGCAAACCCACGTCGAGCCCGCTGGCCCGCACCAGGGTGTGCGGGTATTTCGCGTGGAGCAGGTCATCGCACGGCTTGTGCGCGAGGAACACGGCGTTGGTCGCGTTTTGGGACGCATCGGGATTCTTGCCCCAGCCATCACGGATGACGAGGAGGACGGGTTGGCGCGCTGAATTCATGAGAAAAGGAACATCACCGATGTCGGGAGAGTCGGCGCGACGAAAGCCAATTTTTTTCCCGCGGCTTCTCCGGCTGCTCCTCCCGCACGGCGCTCAAGCAAGACCGAGAGTTTTTTGCCCGGGACCGGGCGGGGCCACTTTCAGCGGAGCGCGCTGGGCGAGGAGGGCAAGGGCCTGGGCGGCAGCGGAAAAAATGCCATGGCATTTGATTCCCTGGCCACCCATTTCTCTGCCCAAAGTCCCCGCTGACCGCGAAATCCGTCTCAGCGTTTCGCTCGTTTGACATTGGAGATTTCTTCCACCGAATTCCTGCTCGCATGCCCTCTCGCGCCGTCCTGCTCGTCAATCTCGGATCGCCCGCCTCCACGTCCGTCCCCGATGTCCGCCGCTACCTGCGCGAATTCCTCGGTGACAAACGCGTCCTCGATCTGGCTGCGCCACTCCGCTGGCTCCTGCTGGAGGGCATCATTCTTCGCACGCGGCCGAAAAAATCAGCCCACGCTTACGAACAGGTCTGGACGAAAAACGGCTCGCCTCTCGTCCTCACCTCGCGCTCGGTCCGGGACAAACTCGCCGCCAATCTCGGCGCGGCCACACCTGTCTATCTCGCCATGCGGTACGGCCGGCCCTCCATCGCCTCCGTCATCCGGGAAATGGTGGCCGACGGCATCGATGAGGTCCTGCTCTTCCCGCAATATCCGCACTATGCGATGTCGTCGTGGGAGACCGTCGTCGTCCGCGTGATGGAGGAGGTCGCGGCCCAGGCGCCCAGGCTCCGCGTCACCACGGTCCAGCCGTTTTACGCTGATGCCGACTATATCGATGCGCTGCACACGGTCTCGGCGCCCTACCTCGCCCAGCCGCACGATTTTGTGCTGTTCTCCTATCACGGCCTTCCGGAACGCCACATGCGCAAGGCCGATTCCTCGCAAGCTCATTGCACGATCGTGCCTGATTGCTGCACCACCTGCTCGCCGGCCCACGCCACGTGCTACAAGGCCCAATGCCTGGCCACCACGCGGGCGCTCACCGCCCGCGCCGGCATCCCGACCGCCCGGTACTCTGTCTCCTTCCAATCCCGGCTCCTCGGCGAACCCTGGCTCCGCCCATTCACCGATCACGAGCTCGCCCGGTTGCCCGCCGCCGGCGTGAAAAAACTTCTCGTGGTTTGCGCCGCATTCACGACGGACTGCCTCGAGACGCTCGAAGAAATCCAGCAGCAGGGCCGCGCCACGTTTCTTGCGGCCGGCGGGGAGACTTTCACGCAGATTCCCTGCCTGAACGACCACCCCGCGTACATCGATTTCCTCGCCAACCGCACGCAATGTTGGCTCACTCCCGGTCGATAACTTGAATCACTTTTCATCAGGTCGTCGATCCATCCCTCCTTTCGGGCGCACCCGGGGCCATGACTGATTTCTGCGCCATCCTCGTGCTTGACCCGGCCGGCCGGGTCACCGCCGCCAGCGCGTCTGCGCACCAGATCTGGCCGGAGGATGATCTGGCGGGCCGGGCGTTCGCGTCTCTTTTTGCCTTCGAGGTTGTGTCCACGGACCCCGAGTTTCTGGAGGCCCAGTGGGACGTCGTCCTCGCCAGCGCGCTCGATCGCGAGACTCTCCTTTCGGCCCAGCCCGCCGATGACCCAACCCCGCGCGAGGTCCGCGTCCGTCTGGAAAAAACGATCGGTCCGACGCCCGGCTACCTCGCGACCGTCCGCCCGCCTGCCTCCACCGCCGGGGTTCCGCCACCCGCCGTCGGCACTGACGCCGGTACGGGCTGGCAATTCCTCGCCGAGAGAGGTACCGCCGGCTTTTTCGATCTCAACCTCAAGGCCGGGAGCGTCCAGTTCTCGCCGGCGTGGAAGAAACTGTTGGGCTTCGCCGCCGCCGAGTTGACGGACTCGATCGACACGTGGCACCGGCTGATCCATCCGGACGACTCCGGGGCTTCGCCCGACAAAGTGGGGAGGAAAACTCCCCCGGGCCCCCGCCCAATCAATGCCGAATTTCGCATGAAACATCAACGGGGCCACTGGGTGTGGATCCAGTGCATCGGCCTCCAGCTGGTCGGTGCTCCGGGGGTGGTCGACCGGGTCGTCGGTCTGCATCTCGATATTTCCGATCGCAAGGAGCTCGAGGATGCCCTCGTCGCCAACGATGCCCGCCTGCAGGATCTCAGCAGCGCCGGACCGCTCGCGGCGTTCGAACTCGATTTCGTCAACGAAAGATTCTGGTTTTCGCCCGCGTGGGAAAAGCTCCTCGGATACGACGAAGGTGAACTTGACGCCACCGTCGGTTCGTTTGCCGCGGCGTTGCCCGCCGAGGAGGCGTCCGCCGGGGTCGCCGAATGGCTCTGGAACCGGGCTCCCGGGCAGCCAGCGTTTGTCGAACCGCTGAAACTCCGGGCCAAGGATGGCAGGGCCGTAGCGGTGGTGTTTGGTGCGCACCGCAGCGTCAGCCGGAAACGCGAGGTCTTGCGCGTCGTCGGTTTTGCGTGCCCGCTGCCGGCCGGCGCCGCCGGCGAAGAGGGCGCGCTCCCCGTCCGACTTTCCCGGGAGGCGTTTGCGACCCTCGCCGAAGGCGTCGTGATCGCCGACCACCGCGGAAAAATTATCTTTCTCAATGCCGTCGCGGCGCGCCTGCTCCGCGCCGATGCCAGCACCGCCCTCGGCCAGCCGGTGGGTGATGTCCTGCAACTCGTGAACCGCCAGAGCCACCGGCCCGGCGATGATCCCGTCGAACGCGCGCTCTCCGCCGATTCCAATTTGCCCCTGATCAGCGAAGACGCCCTCCGACCCGCCGCCGCCACGACCGAGGCACCGACCCCGGTGGTCTGGACCGCGCGCGCCGCCGTCGGGCCCGACGGCAAGGCCCAGGGCGTGGTGATTGTGTTCCGCAATCCCGATGAAATGACACTCACCCCGGAGGAACTCGTAAAGGCGAACCGCTTCGAGTCCCTGGGGTTGCTCGCCGGCGGCATCGCGCACGATTTTAACAATCTCCTCACCACCATCCTCGGCGCCGTGTCGCTCGCCAAGGACAACCACGACTACACCGCGCTCGCCGACGCGGAAAAATCCTGCCTCACCGCGAAAGGGTTGACGAAACAACTGCTGCTGTTCGCCAAGGGCGGCGCCGGCACCCAGGTGGTCGTGCCCGCCCGCGAGATTCTCGAGGACTCGATCAAGATCGCCGCCGCCGCCGCCACCGCGGTGATCGCCCTGGAGATTCCCGAAGGTACGGAAAACGTCCTCGTGGTCCGCGCGCAGATTCTGCAGGTGTTTCAAAACCTCATCGTCAACGCCCTGCAGGCCATGCCGCCGCCGCCGCATCCGCCGCGGCTGCAAATTCGCGCGGGTAACATTATGCTGGCCGACAACCAGGTCCCGGCGCTCGCCGCCGGCGCCTACGTCGAGTTCGAGGTCCGCGACAACGGCAGCGGCATCAAGCCGGAATACGTCGAGAAAATTTTCGACCCGTTTTTTACCACCAAGAAACACGGCACCGGTCTGGGCCTCGCGACCGTGCTTTCCATCGTGCGCAAACACGGCGGTCAAATCGGTCTGGATACCCAGGTCGGGGTCGGCACCGCCTTCACCGTCTACCTGCCCAAGGCCGAGGCGCCCGTCGAAGTCCAGGCCCGCCGCGCCGCATCGCTGCGCTTCGGCACCGGCCGCGTCCTGTTCATGGATGACGATCCGAAGATTTCCGCGCTCACCGGGACGATGCTGGAAAGTCTCGATTACAAGTACGATCTCGCGAAAAATGGCGAGGAGGCGATCGCCTTGTACAAACGCTACCAAAACATCGGCCGCCCCTATGATGCGGTGATCATGGATCTCACCGTCGTCGGCGGCATGGGCGGGGAGGCCTGCTTTGAGGAGCTGCGCCAGCTCGATCCCGAAGTTCGCGCGATCGTGGCCAGCGGCTACGACAACGACGACCTGGCGCGCCAGTTTCTCGAAAAAGGCTTCCTCGGTTACCTCGCCAAGCCGTACCGGGTGACCGATCTCGGGAAAGTGCTGAAGGCCGTGCTGGGTTGAGGAATTCGCCGCGCGAATTCCCGAGGATCACTCCCGCCAGGTAAACGCGTGGCACAGCGCGACGCCGGCGGCATCGGCCTCGTCGAGCGCAAGAGTCCGGCCGTGGCCCAGCAGCGCCATCACGGTGCGCGCCATCTGCTCCTTGCTCGCCCGACCGATGCCCACCACCGCCTGCTTCACGCGCAGCGGCGGATACTCGAAGATCTCTTTCCCCTGCAGAGCCGCTGCCGCGATCGCCGCGCCGCGCGCCGCCCCCAGAATCTGCGCGGTCCGGATGTTTTGGACGTAGATGGTCTGCTCGAGCGCCACATGACGGACGGCGGTGCCGCCGAGAAACGCCGTCACGGCGCGGTGAATTTCCGCGAGCGCGACCGCCATGGAGTGCTGCGGCGCGACGCGCACCGTCTGGCACCGCAGCAGAATCGGCTGCCGCCCCGCCCCAAACTCGACCAGCGCCAGCCCCGTGCCGCGCAACGACGGATCGATCCCCAGCACCACCCCGGCAAACGGCGCGCGCGCCCGCACCTCCCGCGAAGCCTGCGCCGTCGCCGCGGCCGCCCGGGGCGTCGCGACCGCCGACTGCACCGGCCGACCGGCGAGTTTCGCCGCCCACATTTGTCTGACATTCATCCGGGCCATCGAAGGATTGAGGATGAGGGTGCGCGCAAGAGCGAAGGGAAAACGACGAAGACGGGCCAAAGACTGGCGGCGCGGCCATCCTCGACCGCCACCCTGATCGCGCCGCGCCCGCGCTCAGACGTTGCCGTCCTCGCCCAGGCGGCCCTTGCCGCCGTTCGCCGGGAGGTGCTGCGGAAAAAAGAAATAATAGTTCATCAGCCACCAACTGCGCGAGGCCCGGTAAAACAGCATCGGAAAAACGACCGCGCCCACTCCGGCCAGCACGACGGCCGCGGTGGTGCCGATGACCTTGAAAAACGCCAGCAACATCACGGGCGTCAGATAGCCGACGAGCGTCACCCCGTAGTTCAGCGACATCGAGCCGAGGAAAAATCCCTCGTCGTTGTTGCGCTCAAACTCAAAACCGCAGGCCGAACATGACGGGTTGATCCGAAACAGCCTGCCCGGCATGAAGAGCGTGCGCGATCCGCAATTCGGACAGCAGTTGGCAAGGCCCCGGACCACAATCTGCGCGCGTGAGACTTTCATGGAAAAAGAAAAGGCGTCCCACGCAAGGTGCGGGACGCCTCAAAAACTATCCTCGATCAGGCTCAGGAGCCGAGCTGATACCGCACAAAGCGTCGCACCTGGATATTCTCGCCGATTTTGGCGATCTGCTCGCCCAGCAGCTCCTTGACCGACTTTTCCGGCAGCTTCACGAACGGCTGATCGATGAGGCACACGGTCGAGTAGTGCTTTTCGAGTTTGCCCTCGATGATCTTCTGCACGGCCGCCGGCGGCTTGCCGGCGAGCTGCGAGCTGGCGATCTCGCGCTCCTTGGCGAGTTCGGCCTCCGGCACCTCTTCGCGCGTGACGTACAACGGGCTCGCTGCGGCAATCTGAAGACAGAGGTCCTTCACAAAGGCGCGAAAGCCCTCATTCCGGGCCACGAAGTCGGTCTCGCAGTTAACCTCGATCAGGACACCCACCTTGCTGCCCACGTGGATGTAGCTCTCGATCAGGCCTTCCTTGGTGGCCCGGCTTGACAGCTTGTCGAGCTTTGAGCCCAGCTTTTTGCGCAGGATCGTGATGGCCTCCTCGAGATTGCCGTTGGCTTCAGTCAAAGCCTTTTTGCATTCCAGCAACCCGGCGCCGGTCTTGGCGCGCAGGTCGCTGACCATCTGAGCGGTGATAAGTGTGCTCATTAACAGAAAAGATAGTGTTTGGAATTATTCGGCCTTCACCGCGGGGCGCTTGGTGCGGACCAGCTTTTTCTTGGCGAGCGCGGCGACCCCGTCGGCTTCGCCCTCAATCACCGCGGCCACGTCCGCCGGGATTTCGACCTTGGACAGATCAATTTCATCGCCCACCACGGCCGAAACCGGAGCAGCCGCTTCGACCACGCCCGCGGTCGTCGCTTTCAGATCGGCCGTGCCGCGCTGGGCGCGGCGCGTGTCGCGCAGCGCGAGTCCGCTCTGAATCGCCGCCACCACCGTTTCCACGATGATGCGGATCGATTTCACGGCGTCGTCGTTGCCGGGAATCGGATGCGAAACCGTCGTGGGATCCGAATTCGTGTCGACAATCCCGACACACGGAATGCCCGCCCGCGCCGCCTCGGCGACGGCGATCTTGTGGTGATTGACATCGACCACGAACATGGCGGACGGAAGCCCGTTCATGTCGGAAATGCCCGCGAAGTTCTTCTGCATGCGCGTCATCTCCCGCTTAATCGCGGACTCTTCCTTGCGGGGCAGCTTGGCCATCTCGCCGCTGGTCTCCATCGCCTGGTATTTCTTGAATTTGGCGATGGATTTCTTGACGGTCTCGTAATTCGTAAGCGTGCCGCCAAGCCACCGGTCAACGCACATGGGCATGTTGGCGGAAGTCGCGGCTTCGCGCATGATTTCCTTGGCCTGCCGCTTGGTGCCGACGAACAACACGTTGCCGCCGTTGCCGACCGTGTCCTCGAGAAAATCGCAAGCCTTGGTCAGGGCTTCATGGGTCTTGCCGAGGTCGATGATCGTAACACCCTGGCGGTGATCGAAGATGAAAGGCTTGGAACGCGGGTTCCAGCGCTTGGTTTGGTGGCCGAAGTGAACGCCTGCATCGAGCAGGTCTTTGGGCGTTACGCTAATGCTCATATGATCTGATGTATCGTGCGAGACACAGGTCGGCCAGTGGGCCGCCTTGCGATCGATGGATGTTGTTTGGTTTTGGTTTGGACTGGTTTCTGACCGAGAGTCGGCCAACACACCGTTCGCCACTGGCGCTGGCAAGCGTGAATTCCGGAAAATCTGGAGAAAGGCGTTGACAGCACCGTGTACGAACGGGAATTTGCGCGCCTCATTCGTTGCAGGGTGGAGCAGCCTGGTAGCTCGTCAGGCTCA
>SXGU01383726.1_pt1 | contig 24015 bp, 19 predicted proteins | sample 3174531 | NCBI WGS metagenome assembly SXGU01 (sample SAMN11356863, study PRJNA531348) | freshwater metagenome | isolation source: freshwater sample F1-140 | place: China: Fuxian Lake, Yuxi | collected 2017-12-25
AGGAATATCCAGGGGGATTTGTAGTAACATGGTTCTCTTGGGGTTTGGTTCCTGACGGCAGGTGGGGGTGATACGCTCATTGGCATACAAATATCATAATACTACATATAGAGGCTACCCCACGAAATCGGGAAGAGCCAATTTTATTTGGCGAATGAAAGAAAGGAGAGAACTAAAGATTCGTATCGAAGATATCGATACTGATGCTTTCAACTTAACGCTTAATACGATATTTGAAGATGGCAACAAACAAAACTTGGGAGATTTACTATCCATTCCTGATTCTCGACGAGAATGGAGCTGGTTAGTTCAAACGCTAAACTTCAGGCTCGGCTCCGATTGTTCCAAAGAATATTTAGCAAAGCTATTGTTAGAGTTCGCATCATGGACACTGGAAGAGCAGCAATCATTAGGGAAAATACGCTCTAGTCTCCCTTGGCCAATTTTGGCCTGTATTGAAATGGCACCTGATAGTAATGCTCTATGTCTTCTGGCGGATGCTGCTCTAAAAGGTAAATTGGGTGACAGAGGCGATTGGCAACTGGCAGAAGATCGCTGGAAAACGTTAGGAGTAACAGCAGCCGATTTTTACTATATTCCTGAAGATGGCTTACCTTTTGATCGCCAAATTGCCCAAAAAAATTATCCTTTTATACTTTCAGGTGCATCTGTAACTCACAAAGATTGTAATCATATAACAGTTCAAAAACTATTTGAGATATGGCGCTCATTAGGGCCGTCCTTAGCAAAAAAGAAAGTCGCTTATTATGTTCTATTCGTGCTTTCAATTTCTGGTGAAAAAGGGGACATTTGGGAATATTTACCTATTACCGATATGGAAAAACTGGTGGCCGACAGGCATCAGCCTCATTTGTACTGGACGCTACTAGCATCACTTCCCGATCATTTTTGGGAGGAAGCCGAGGCCATTAAAGTTCTGCAAGCTCTTGGTGAAAGCTCTTTGATCGTCTATGGTAGACCTAAAAAAATGAGTTTCATTACGAAACTCGAATTGCTGGTTGCTCAAAATCCTGAAGATGGCCGATTGCTACGCCTATTATCCATTGCCTGTTTGATCGGCTATCAGCCCAGTACCCTAGTTAATTCAAACCCCGATTCATTCAATGATGTTATTTATCAAGCTGCTGCTCTTATCATAAAAGTTGCTCAAGCCGACTGGTTGGAAAACGATAAAATTCAACTTGCCGAAAAGTTGATAGCATTAGGCAAGTTAACAAATCAAACCATCGAAACTACTTTGGAAATAATTGAAACGCATAAAATGACAGGTCGTTCCGTGGAGCTTCTCTTGACCAAACTATACTTGCTGTTGCCTTATACCGATTGGGAGATTCGTCGCGACATCTTATTGGCTATACAAGAACAACAGGGGCATCGATTGGGAGATGTTAATGTCGATTTATTGACCAGAAAGTAGCCCATATCGAGTTTGCGTAATTCATCATTCCCTATGCTCTTACAGGTTGCCTATATTGTCGGTCAAGTTGTGACAACCATTTTTTTAATGGCCTAACACCTGCTCAATCGCCTGCTTCATTTCCTCCGAATCAGGCTTTACCTGACTATTAAAATATTTCACTACCTTGCCGTCCGCATTCAATAAATATTTGTTGAAATTCCAGGCCGGTTCGCTTGATTGGGCGGCCAGGGCTTTGAACAAGGGGTGGGCGGATTTTCCGGTTACTGCTAAGGGTGCGAACATGTCGAAGGTGACGCAGTAATTGACAAAGCAGACATTGGCGATGTCCTTGTCGGTTTTGGCTTCCTGGTTGAAATCATTGCTGGAAAAACCCAGTACGACCAAGCCCTTGTCTTTATAGGCCTGATGCAACTTTTCAAGACCGGCAAATTGCGTCGTGAATCCGCAGAAACTGGCGGTATTGACGATCAGTAAGGGTTTGCCCGCATAGGCTTCACAAATATTAAGCGTTTGTTCTGAATGCAGTTTTTTTAGGGTTTGATTGAGGTACTCAGGACATGGCCCGGCTTTTACCGAGTTGGAGAATACCAGTACCGACATCGGCAACAACGCGAAAATTAAACGATAGAACATGATGACTCAACCTGTATTAATAGAGATATTCAAGGAATATTCGACTTAAGCTCGCATGATACAGCAGTATCGGTTCCAAGACCGCCGTTACAATTGTCATTACCGCTGCCGCCATCCAGTTTGTCGTCGCCTTCATTGCCGCACAAGAGATCGTCGCCGCCGAAACCGCGCAGGATGTCGTTGCCGCCCAGTCCGCTGATGACGTCTCTTTTTTGAGTGCCGTTGAGGGTATCGTTATTATTGCTGCCGAGCAGAGTGACGTCCTGGCCGTTGCAAACGAAAGTGCGGTAGCGCGCGACCGCGAAAACCGGATCGGACGCGCCGAAGGTTGCGCCGGCGGCAACTATTTTGCCGTCTTTCTGCAAGGTAATCGCTCTGGCGCTGTCGCTTTGCGAGGTGCCGAAATGGGCGTCCTTAAAATCGGTGAACACTTTGCCGTGCGTACCGAAGCTTTGATCCAGCGTCCCGTTGGACAGGTAATGTGCCAGTGCGAAGTCGTTAGTTCTTTGAAACGATTCACCTGCGGCGATGATCTTGCCGTCCGGCTGGACAGTGACATCAAATGCGCGCTCGGTATTGCTGCCGAAATCGCTGATGATTCTGCCGTCGCCGCTAAACCCCTTATCCAAACTTCCGTTCGGGAGATAGCGCGCAAGGCTGAAATCGAAGACAAAACCGTCGGTCGTGGTGCCGACGGCGACAATTTTGCCGTCGGCTTGGAGAGCAATTGCGGACAATTCATCTTCAAGGCCGAAGAAGTCGGTTACCGCCCGGCCATCGCCGCCAAAGCTGTTGTCCAGACTGCCGTCGGTGTTGTAGCGCGCTAAACCGAAATCGACGCTGAGATGCGTGGCGGTAGTCGGTCCTGCCAGGACGATTTTGCCGTTTTTCTGGATGACCATGCTTTTGGCGAAGTCAAAGCCTCCGGTAAAATCGGTAATCACCCGGCCATCGCCGCTGAAACTTTTATCGGGCGTGCCGTCCGGAAGGTATCGGGCCAGCGCAAAGTCGTTGAAACCAGGGGCATTGGGCGAGGAACCGGCGACCACTATCTTGCCGTCGCTCTGGACGGCGACGGCAAAGGCCCGGTCTTCGCTGTCGCTGGTGAAGGTAGTGGTAACTATGCCGTTCTTACCGAAAGTGCTATCCAGGTCACCGTTGGGAAGGTAACGCACCACCGCGAAGTCAAAGTCGAAAAAGTTTTTCTTACCGGCATTGGTAAAACCCGCCACGACAATTTTGCCGTCTTTCTGAATGGCCGCCGCCGTTGAGGAGTCGTAGCTGGTTGTTTGCCCGAGGTCGAGGTTTGATCCGATGTTGGTGGTGACGGTGCCGTCCCCGCCGAATCCGCTGTCCGGCGTGCCATCGGCGTTAAATCGCGCGACCGCGAAATCGCGTGGACCGACGGCGGGCAACATATCGCCGACCACGACGATCTTGCCGTCTTTTTGCACAATAACGGCCATGCCGTCCTGTCCTTCACCGAGGTTCGCCGTGGTTTTGCCGTCATGGCTGAAGGTCAGATCCAATTGACCTTCCGGGCCGGCTTGCACAGTCTGGATCGGGAGCAGCATCAATGCGGCTGCACATAGCAGTGCAGCGGAGTGAATTAAAGCGGGTATGGGTTTGCCCGGTAAAGCAAGGCTTAGAGAATAAAAAACTTGTTTCATGATCCGACACCGTATGCAAAGTGAAAAGTTGCGGATGTAATCAGCATGGCTGTTACTGTCGGCAAAATTATCCTCTCGGCTTGGCAAGAATTCAATGTATAACTGGGCGGCAAAAATAGCAAAGCAAGCCGTGCGTGGGTAAAAATTTAAGCATGGAAGAATTTAACAGTACTTGCCATAATGGACTTTTTGATAAATATTCGGATATGACTGTTAACAAGCACATTTTATTAGGCATTAGCGGCGGTATTGCCGCGTACAAGTCCGCTGAACTGGTCAGGCTGCTGCGCAAACAGGGCGTTGAAGTGAGGGTGGTGATGACGCAATCTGCGATGCAGTTTGTCAGCCCCTTAACTTTTCAGGCACTTTCCGGCAATCCCGTGCATAGCGAATTGCTGGATGCCGATGAAGAAAATGCGATGGGCCATATCAGTTTGGCGCGCTGGGCCGACCTGTTGATTATTGCGCCGGCAACCGCCAACACGCTGGCAAAATTCAGCCACGGATTGGCTGATGATTTGTTGTCAACACTGTATTTGGCCGCTACTTGTCCCGTTTATGTCGCCCCGGCAATGAATCAGGCCATGTGGAATAAGGCGGTGACACAGGAAAATATTGCCATGCTTCGGCGGCATGGCGTCAGCTTGATAGGGCCTGAACCCGGCGACCAGGCCTGCGGCGAAACCGGCTTTGGCCGCTTATCTGAACCGGTCGATATTTGCAGACATCTGCTTCAGGCGCTTGACCTTGAGCAAGCATCAACAACCCGGTGCTTGCAAGGCATGAAAGTATTAATCAGCGCCGGCCCTACCCGCGAACCGTTGGACCCGGTGCGTTATATCACCAATCGCAGTTCCGGGAAAATGGGTTACGCGCTGGCCGATGCGGCTTTACAAGCAGGCGCTGAGGTAACCTTGGTCAGCGGGCCGGTGAATTTGCCTGCGCCTGCCAATATCCGTTTAGTGAAAGTGGAAACCGCCGCGCAAATGTATGGGGCGGTTATCTCCAGGGCTTCGGATCATGGCATTTACATCGGCGCGGCTGCGGTGGCTGATTACAGTCCCGCCGTCACTGAGCCGGAGAAAATCAAAAAACAGGCGGAACAAAGCACAATCATTCTGCAAAAAACCCGCGACATACTGGCCGCAGTCGCTCAGCTCGACAAGCGTCCGTTCACCGTTGGCTTTGCCGCCGAGACGCATGACCTTGAGGCCTATGCGCTGGACAAGCTCACCCGGAAAAATCTCGATATGATTGCCGCAAACTGGGTGGGACAGGAGCAGGGCGGTTTTGACAGTGAGCAAAATGCGTTGCAGGTTTTCTGGAAAAACGGGCAAAAAAATCTGAGCATGACCGATAAAAAGCTATTGGCGGAGCAGTTAATCGCTTTGATTGCAGAACGTCTGCATCAGGAACAGTAGTGCATAGCCTGGATGCCGCGTAAGCGATATCCAGGATTGCACAATACTGGTGTTCCGTTTCCGCCGCATGGGTTCCTTGTTTTAAAACCCGGCTTACGAAATTTCCCCTTCACGCTTGGTTTCCATTTTCAGGTTTTGGTATTCATGTTGTTCCAGTTTGCCATCCATGCCTGCGTCTATTTTGTCGAATACTTGCAATAGATAAGGGAAGTTTTTCAATTCTTCCTTGGTAATGACGTGATCGCCGTTTATATCGGCCTGGGCGAATGTAGGCAGTTTTCCTTTACCATCTGCCGGTTTATCGATAGGATCGATTTGTGAGTCTTGCTCACTTGAAGGCGCAGCATCCTTAGTGATTTGTTCTTCCTTCTTAGTGTTTGGTTCTTCCTTCTTAATGTTTGGTTCTTCCTTTACTGCTGTATTGTCGACAGTTTTAGGTTGCATATAATGCTGGATATTATCAGATTCTTCTGCCGTTGCAGGATTGCTCATCAAGCCGATGCAGGCACTCATGGCAATAGCCGCCCAGATTGGCAGAGCCGTGCTTTTGAAATATTCGCGGTTTGTTGTACGCGGCTGATCAGGATTGACGGTATAAGATATGTTGTTAGTGATTATATTGGTTTTCATAATAGTTTTATGTAGTTAGCGGTTAATTAGGGTGACTTTTCCTGGATACGATTTCAAGGGATAGGTGCTGATGCTCTGCACTTAAGCCCATGCACAAATCCAAAATTGAATTGATGAAGCCAAGCTGATCATAAGCGCTATAGGTGGTTCGAGTCGGTACGGTGACACACGTTACTGGTTTTTTAATGGTTTTGGCGCAATAGCTGGATGACTCTAAATCTTATTTTTCCTGCATCATAAAACTTACTGTAATCTATGGCGTTTAAGGGCTTCGCAAGCTTAAGGAACGTGCTTGAAATAACTACGACAACTTGTCTCCCCTCTCCCTCAGGGAGAGGGTGAATCAAATGTTCAAGTCATTTCATGCACGATCCTAAGCTGCTTTAAACAAATCCCGCTCAATGCACCTTTTTCAAAGAGGAGGGTGAGTAGTTACGATGTTAGGCCACTATGACTAAAGAAACAGCAATATCCATTCAACAATTAAGCAAAAGCTATCAGGAGTCGGGGCAACAACATGCCATTTTCAGTAATTTGGAAATGCAGGTTGCTCGCGGCGAGTTTATCGTGTTACTGGGCCGTAGCGGCTCGGGCAAGTCGACTTTCCTGAATTTGATCAGCGGCATTGATCCGCCGGATAGCGGCAAAGTCCTCATTAACGGCACCGATATTACCGGCTTGAGTGAACATAAACGCACGCTGTTTCGCCGTCATCATATCGGTTTTGTCTTCCAGTCCTTTAATTTGATCCCTACCTTGACGGTGGCGGAAAACCTGCTGTTGCCTTTGGAATTGATCAAGCGGGTGACCCGTCAGGATCATCAGCATGTCGGTCAATTACTGGAAAAATTAAACTTGGCCGATCGTCTCAACACCTACCCGGATCGCTTGTCCGGCGGCGAACAACAGCGGATTGCGATAGCCCGCGCGCTGATTCATGACCCCGATGTGATCCTCGCCGATGAGCCGACCGGAAACCTGGACCTGGATACCGCCGAACAGGTATTGGAATTGCTGGACATCCTGGTCAGGAAAGCCGGTAAAACCATGATCATGGCGACCCACAGCCCGGAAGTCATCGGCAAGGCCGACCGGGTTTTTTCCGTCCGTAACAAGGCATTGCATGCGCATGAATTCGATTCTTAACCGCGCCAGCCGCAATTTTTTATGGCAGCATCCCTGGCAACTGGTGCTTGCCATCGTCGGCATTGCTTTGGGTGTGGCCGTTGTTATTGCTATCGACCTGGCGATGGAAAGTTCGCTCAAATCATTCAATCAGGCGGGCAAGGCATTTTCCGGGTCGGCAACGCATCGCATTGTTGCCGGTGACGGCGGGCTGGATGAAAGACTGTATACCCGATTACGGGTAGAGCAGGGCATCGCCAACTTATCGCCGGTGGTGAGCGGTACGGTCAAGTTGATGCAGCCGCAGCAAGAGACTTTCAGCTTGATCGGTATCGATCCGTTTATTGAAAAATCGCTGCATTCGGGCTGGCAAAACGAGCAAAAAGAAAAATTCCCGCGCGAGTTGTTAAACCGCCTGATGACCGAGCCGAACAGTGTGCTGTTGAGCGAGAAAACCGCCCAGCGCTTGCATCTGCAAGTCAATGGTCAGTTAAAAGTTGTGACCGAGCGCGGTCCACAATCGTTAACAATCATTGGCTTGCTTCCCGGTAACAACGCCATTTCAGACCAAGTATTGGCTCGCCTGCTTATTACCGACATCGCCACCGCGCAGGAGGTATTGGGCGCATACGGCGGTTTAAGTTCGATTGAAGTGATGATTGATAAGGATACGCCTGAGGCGTTGGCGGCGATACAAAAAGTATTGCCGGGTTATGCGATGTTGGTGTCTATAGACAGCCAGGCCGATTCCATGCGGGAAATGACCGACGCTTTTTCGATTAACCTGAAGGCTTTGGGGCTGCTTTCGTTGCTGGTCGGCATGTTTCTGATCTATAACACGATGACTTTTCTGGTCATGCAGCGGCGACGTTTAATCGGCACCTTGCGTTTATTGGGAGTAACGCGGCAGCAGGTTTTTAAACTGATTATCGGCGAAGCTTTTTTGCTGGCGATAGTCGGTACTATCGTTGGGATTGCGCTCGGCATTGTGCTCGGGCAAGGCTTGTTGTATCTGATTTCGGGCACCATTAACGCGCTTTATTTTCGTATCGACGCGGCGTCTTTAATGGTGACGCCGTTACAGATAGCCAAAGGTGTTGCGTTGGGCATAGGCGCCACCTTGCTTGCGGTCTTGCCCCCCGCTTTCGAAGCGACGCGCTTGTCGGCGGTTAAGGTGTTGGCGAGGTCTCAATTGGAGTCGGGCAGTCGTCGTTTGATCAAGACGGTCGGTTCAATGAGTTTTGTCTTGATACTCGGTGGCTTAAGCTTGGCCTACTTTTCCGGTAACAGCATCAATTTCGGCTTGGCCAGTGTGTTCCTGGTATTGTTCGGTTTCGGCTTGTTGACGCCTGTCGTTACCCTAGCGTTTATGAATCTGATTGAACGCGTATTCGGACGTTTTCTAGGCATTTTGGGACGCTTACCGGCACGTATGGTGGCGGCGGAAATCAGCAGAACCGGGCTCGCCATTGCGGCATTGATGATTGCCGTATCGGCGACGATTGGCATGGATTTGATGATCGGCAGCTTTCGCCAGACGGTGGCGCAGTGGCTGCATTCCAGCCTGCCTGCCGATCTGTATGTATCTTTGTCGGGCGAGAAAATGACAGCGGGAAAGGCGCAGTCTGATCACCGCCTCAAAGACAAACTGGCGGGTCTCAACGGCGTGGAAATGCTGAGCACCGCCTTGCATACCAAAGTCAGCGTCAATGGCAAACTCACCAAAATATCGGTCTATGAGTTGAATGATAAATTCAGGCAGGGCTTTATTTTTAAACATCAAGTAAACGACGATGTTTGGATGCGCTTCGACAACGAGCGGACCGTCATGATTACCGAACCTTATGCCTATCATCATGGCGTGAAGCCGGGTCAACAAGTCTTTTTAAAAACCGATCAGGGTGAACTGGCGTTTGACGTCATCGCCATTTATGGTGATTACAATGGCGATCAGGGCCATTTGGCGATGAGTCGGCAGAATTACCAACGCTATTGGCCCGATTTGGGCTATTCCGGTATCGGAGTTTATGCCAAGGCAGGCGCCGATTTAAAACAACTGGAGAACCGGGTCGGCGAACTGCTGACGGCGCATCAAGCAGTGAAATCCAACCAGGACATTTATAAGGCGTCGATGGAAGTATTCGAGCAGACGTTCACCATCACAGAAACCTTGCGCTGGCTGTCGGCGGCCATTGCTTTTGTCGGCGTGTTCAGTGCGCTGATGGCTCTACAATTTGAACGAACGCGGCAATTGGGTATTTTGCGGGCCATAGGCATCACCTCCATGCAGCTGACCGTATTGATAGTCAGTGAAACCGGCTTGATGGGGCTGGTGGCCGGATTGCTGGCCGTTCCGGTCGGCTTTCTCGTCGCCTATATATTGATTTTTGTCGTTTACCAGCGTTCATTCGGCTGGACGATGGCCTTTTATTCCGATTCAGGTGTTCTTTATCAAGGTGTGGCTCTGGCCTTTATCGCGGCACTGTTTGCCGGTGTTTTTCCTGCCCTGAAAATGGCCCAGACCAAACCTGCCGAGGCGCTGCGTACCGAATGAAAACTAAAATTTTGCTGACCGTATTGTCGATTGCCTTGCCGACTGCGCTGTGGTTGCAGCCGTTCAAATGGCCCTCCGATATCAAACTCAAGCCGGATAAAAGGTTCAGTTCGACACTCGCCAAAAAAGATGATTCTTTCCATGCGGTTTTATCGAAAGACGAAACCGGTTTTGCGCGGGCCTTGAAGCCGCAAAAGTTTACCTTCCCAAACGATCACGGCCCGCACAATGCCTACCGCTCCGAATGGTGGTATTTCACCGGCAACTTGAAAAACCAGCAAGGCAGGCGATTCGGCTACGAGCTGACATTTTTCCGCTTCGCGCTGAAAGCTGAGTCGCCGGAATCGAAATCCGCCTGGCGTAACAATCAATTGTATATGGCGCACTTGACCTTGACCGATGTCGAGAAGAGCCGGTTTTATACCGATGAACGCATCAGCCGGGCAGGCAACGGTCTTGCCGGTGCGTCCAATAAAAAGTACCAGGTCTGGCTTCATGACTGGTCGGCAAAGACCGAAGGCGAGACTGACTTTCCGCTTCGTCTGCAAGCCAAGAGCCGCGACTACGCCATTGATCTATTATTAACATCGAAAAAAGGTTATGTCTTGCAAGGCGACGAAGGCTTGAGCCGGAAAAGCGCCGAACCGGGCAATGCCTCCTATTATTATTCCTACCCGCGCCTTACCACTGAGGGCACAGTCAGCGTGGCGGGCAATAGCTTTGCTGTTAGCGGCGCGAGCTGGATGGACAGGGAATGGAGCACCAGCGCATTGTCGGATGAACAAAGCGGCTGGGACTGGTTCGCCCTGCAATTGTCAGACAATACCGAGTTAATGTATTACCAGTTAAGGCGCAAGGACGGCCAAGCCGACAGCAACAGTTCCGGTTCCTTTGTTCCGGCGGACAATAAGAAAATCCCGCTGCAAGCCCGGGATGTCACGATTAAAATCCTCGATAACTGGAAAAGCCCGCATTCCAAAATCACCTATCCGTCGCGCTGGCATGTATCGGTGCCGGCTCAGAATCTCGAACTTGAAGTTGTACCTTTGCTGAACGATCAGGAACTCAATGTCAGTTATCGTTATTGGGAAGGCGCGGTCATCGTGAGCGGCAGCAAAAATGGCAAGGCGATTTCAGGGCAGGGGTATGTGGAGTTGGCGGGGTATAAGTAGATTTTCGAATTTGGGTTCCCAAGCCGGAGCTCTCTTCGTTATACACAAGTCGACGTAGGCCGGAATAAGTCTGTCCGCGCATTAGCGCAGGACAGGCGTTTCCGGCACTTCGAAGTCCCGTAATGCCGGAAACACACGCCCGCCGTGCGTACTTATTCCGGCCTACATTCAAGTCTTGAACCGACTTGTGTATAACGATGAGGGCCCACCCAGGGCGCGAATAGTTTCAAAGCATTTTGTATTATCTAAATAGTTGATGTATTGTAATCACCCGACCTATTTGGGGATAGTAAGCTTCAAATTCAGCAGTCTCTAAAGCAATTGTCTAATACCCCGGAATTCATCAAGAGCCTAACCGTTAACAATGAGGAACCAAGTTATGATTATCCATACATTATCATCTTTTCCTTTTCACCGCCCCGTTCTTGCACTTGCGGTGGCTTTGGTCTGTGCAACCGGTAGAGTTTCAGCCACGACAATCAGCGTCAGCGGCGGATGTACATTGGTTAACGCCATCAATAACGCCAATGCCGATGCGGACACCGACGGTTCTCAGGTAGGCTGTCCAGCAGGCAAGGGTGCAGATACTATTGTATTGACCGCAGGCAAAATGTATACGCTGACAAAGGCTTTCGATGGCGATAACGGCCTACCCTCGATAAGCAGTACCATTACCATTAGCGGTAATGGCGCGACCCTCCAGCGTTCGAGAATTGAAGGCACTCCGCGTTTTCGCCTCCTACATATAGCCGATACCGGCAATTTGACGATAGAACAACTCAAGTTAAAAAATGGTCATGTTTTCAATGAGGGTGGCGGAATCCATAATCAAGGTAATTTGGCCTTGGTCGATAGTATTGTTTCAGGCAATACTGCAATTCGACAAGACTCAGATTGTTGGGGATATGTGTTTTTTTGTGATGGTAATGGTGGTGGCATCTCAAACGGTTCAGGCACCCTAAAATTATACAATAGTACAGTTGTTGATAATTCTTCGGGAATAAGGGGCGGAGGCATTTATAACAGCAATGGGGAAGTTATATCAACTAATAGTGTTGTATCACGCAACAGATCATCCTATGGCGGGGGAGTATTTAATGCACAGGGTACTTTATCATCGGCTCAGACGAGATTCGACTCCAATACTGCAGAGGTGAAACGCCGTTCTATTGTGGGCCCGAGTGGTTATCAGTATTATTTGGGTGCCCAGGGAGGTGGGATATTTAATGGTGGGAGTGCGATTACGAAAGGGGTTGAGGACACTATTGTTAATAATAAAGCAATTAATAAGTGGGGGGGAGATTACTTTCAGGGCGGAGGCTCTTTCGGAGGGGGAGGTGTTTTCAATTCTGGCATTATGCAATTAACCAATATCACTTTTAGAAACAATCAATCCTATAGTGTAATAGTCCTTAATGGGTTTGAAGAACTCGGAGGCGGGGGACTCTTCAATAATGGCAACCTGACTTTAACGCATAGCACTTTATCACTTAATAAGGCTGGAAATAATAAGGGCGGCGGTGTTAGCAACCAAAGCACTATGACGCTAAGAAATAGCCTAATCGCCGATAGCATTTCCGGTGGCGACTGTGTGAGCAGTGGTGGCGTTACTATGAATGGCGTTAACCTCATTGAAGACGGCAGCTGTGGGGCTCTGCTGTCCGGCGATCCGAAATTGATGGTGTTGTTATTGTATAATGGGGGTTTAACACCGACGCAAGCGCTACGAGCGACTAGTCCCGCAATTGATGCCGCTGGCAGTGACTTCTGTGTCGGCACTGACCAACGTGGTGTGGCACGCCCGCAGCCAAAGGCAGGAAAATGCGATATTGGGGCTTTTGAACGAATATCCACTACGCCGTCGAGTGTATCAGCCTTAGTACAATTTTTTGACGCGAATGTAACCAACGGCGACATCACTGGCACTGGAGAGGGGGCAATGGCAATTGCAAAGCTTCATGCATTCCGCAACCAGTTGCTCACAGCCGGTGATTACAAAGGCCGTAATCTAAAAACAAAAGCGTGCGATCAACTGGTCAGCACCTTCAAACGCATCGATCCAGATAACAAACCCGACGCGGGTGACTACGTTACCGGCAGCAATGCTGATACCTTGGCCGGTAAAGTGACAGCATTAGGTAATGGTTGGGGATGTCACGGGTAGTCATGTTAGGCAACCGCTTTTTGTTCTCCATGCGGGACGGGATTTGCAACCCATACGCGCCAACTTAACGACCATTCTATGCCGTGAACGTAGAAGTAGCCAATCAGATAACACAAATCTTCAATTCCAGTTTATTGGTCAGTTTCAGCCAACTTGCAACCTTGGAAGGCAGCGTCTGCAATGTTCCGTGGCGTGTTCGTTAAAGTGTATAGCTGCGATTCTTAGCGCCACGCACTGACCTTACAAGATACATTCGCGCCGGCAACCCGCGATGATCGATCGGGGGATTTGCCGGGGCGAGAATGCGTGACTGACTTCACCTCAATTTACCAGTTATCGTTGTTTTCATTATCAGCTATCGAAAGACGGTTCAGGCCGATATATCAACAAACCCATGCACACCACGTTTGGACTTAACCGCCAGCCAGTCCTTCAATTGTTTTAACTCTGCTGTTTCTTCCAGATCATCCAAACTAAGTTTGTTTTTTAACAAACGGAACGCTGCCGAAAGCACGTTGTAGCGATCGCCGGTTATGCCTGCGCGCTTCAAGCCGACTGTATTTAGGCGGTAATGCTTGGCAGGGCGTCCGCCTATCAGCATAAATGGGATGACATCCATGTTCAGGCCGGTGGTGCCCTGTACAATCGCGAATGAGCCTATTCTACAAAACTGGTGAGCGACCACGGCGCCGCCCATAAATACATTGTTGCCCACTTCAACATGGCCGCCGATGGCGACATTATTGGCGAATATCGTGTTGTTGCCGACGTTGCAATCATGGGCGACATGGCTGTTGTTCATGAAATAGCAGCCCGAGCCGATGCGCGTTTCGGCCTGTTCCTTGGAGGCTCGGTGTGCGGTAAAACCTTCCCTGAAAACGTTGTTATCGCCGCAGATCAACCATGACACGGTTTCGGCTTTAAAGCCGGTATCCTGGGGTAATCCGCCCAAGACGGCATGGGGATGTAAGATATTGCCGTCGCCCATTTTCACGTAGCGCTGGATGACCGCATGCGCGCCGACCTGGCAGTTGGCGCCTATTTCAACGCCGGATTCGATGACGGCGAAAGGCCCTACCGTGACGTTGTCTCCGAGTGACACGTCGTCTGCTATAAATGCGGTCGGGTGAATAGTTTGGCTCATGTTGACTAACCTCTTGGATGGTATTTTGAATGTAATTCCTGCAAGCGTGCGCCGGCGATGTGGGTATAGATTTGTGTCGTCGATAGATCCGAATGCCCCAGCAATAACTGCACGACCCGTAAATCCGCGCCATGATTCAATAAATGCGTCGCGAAAGCGTGCCGCAAGGTGTGCGGCGATAATTCCTTGCTTATGGCGGCTTTTTTTGCATGGCGTTTGATGATGTGCCAAAAAGCCTGCCGGGTCATGCCGCCGGCCCGGTTGGTGACAAACAGGTAATCGCATTGGCGTTCGCCGAGCAGAGCCTTCCTGGCCTGACCCATATAGCCTTCAAGCCAGCTCATGGCTTCTTCGCCGACGGGAACTAAACGCTCCTTGTTGCCTTTGCCGGTAATTCGGACCACGCCTTGCCTGAAGCTGATCTGTTCAAACTTTAACCCGACCAGTTCCGATACTCTGAGCCCGGTCGCATACAGCATTTCCAGCATGGCTTTATCGCGGTAGCCTTGGGGATTGGTGACTTCAGGCGCCGCCAGCAATAATTCGACATCCTGCTCGGACAGCGACATGGGCAAAAGTTTGCCGATATGCGGTGATGAGATTAATGCGGTCGGATCAATACTGATACGGTTCTCCCTGATATAATAGCCGTAGAAGCGGCGCAAACTCGACAATATGCGGGCTGAAGAGCGACTGCCGATACCTTCTTTATAGCGGCTTGCAAGGAAATCCGAGAGCTGTCCGTTATCGACATCCAGCATGGGCCGGTCCTTCAGCCACAGCGCAAAAATTCGTAAATCACTGCGATATGCCGACAGCGTATTCTCGCTCAAGCCTTGTTCTACCCAGACTGCGTCCAGGAATTGGTCTATTAAATCGTCGGATGTCATTTTTTACCGGTAGCTTCAAGTTCCAGCAATTTGATTTTTATCGCCATAGAATCGCCTTCGGTTTGTCCGCTATAACCGCCCAGGCCGGATACGGAAACCACCCGGTGACAGGGGATAATCAACGGAAAAGGATTATCCCTACAGGCATTGCCGACCGCCCGCGCCGCCGAACCAATTTTTCCGGCTAGTGCGGAATAGGTCAGGGTTTCGCCAAAGGGAATTCGGCACAGTTCCGACCAGACTTTGTTTCTGTAGTCGGTTCCTTGTTTTAACAATTTAATGGGGATCATGCTATCGGGGTTTAACCAGTAGTCGGCTATGCGCCGTTGAATTTCATGTGCAGAGGGTTGAGCTTCTGCATCATCCTGCGCCCAGTCGCATTGCGTGATGACATCTTGCCGGACCGTTAAAGCCAGTTTTCCCGCCGGGGTTTCAACAGTGATGATTTGTTCTGCGCCGGAACAGTGTTCTACCCATTGAATGGCGAAGGGCATTGGCTAAACTCCAGGGTGCTGATGGTGATTGGGTATAAGTGTATCAATAAACGGCTTATAGCCGGGATTAATCGGCGACTCATGTTATTCAAATAACGCCCGATAAGCCCTGGCCGATTGTTCCGGCTGATCATCAAACAAGCCGCCGATGACGGCCAACAGGTCGGCGCCTGCGGTGAGTAACGGCGCGCCGTTTTCCGGCAGGATGCCGCCTATTGCAACAATGGGAATGGTCAACTGACGCTTTGCTTGTTTTAATGTGTCTATGTGGGCAGGAGCGGCGAGGGGTTTTGACGAGGAGGGGAAAAAACGCCCGAACGCGGCATAACTGGCACCCTGTGCTTGCGCGTCGATGGCCTGCTCGACAAAGTTGTAACAGGAAACGCCGATAATGGCGGCATCGCCGAGATGCTTTCTTGCCAGGGCAATATTGCCGTCTTCCTTGCCGATATGGACACCGTCTGCGCCGACCCTTGCCGCCAGTTCGATGTCGTCATTGATAATGAGCGGTACATGATATTGATGGCAGAGTGTCACCAGTTCCCGTGCTAGATTTTCAGCGTCTATCGGGTTTTTATCGCGGTATTGCACGATCACTGCACCGCCTCTGATCGCGGCGGCTACTTCAGCAATAATTGTCTCGGCGGATTTATTGTCGGTTTGGGTAATTGCGTACAGTCCGCCCCGTCGCCATAGTTGTTTTAAAACCTCTGACTTCATGCGTCATCCTCCATCCAGAAAAAGCGGTTAGGGTTGAGCTGGCCTTTGCCTGTCGTGTAAGCGCTTTTTAACGAGTTCCAGGTGAATTCCTGGGCTTCCATGACCGCTTGCGCCGGTTCCAGTCCGTGCGCCATCAATGCTGCAATGCTGGCCGCCAAGGTACAGCCGGAGCCGTGATAACTATACGGCAACCTGTCCCAGCTATAGGTTTCCCAGCAGCGCAGGTCATGGAATAACTGGTTGCTGACAGTGGGTGTATCTTCATGAGCGCCGGTAATCAACACATAGTCGCAGCCTTTATCCAGTAATGCCAAACCGCATTCATCAAGGTCGGACAGGCCAGCGAGCCTGCGGGCTTCTTCGCTGTTCGGCGTCAACACCGTGGTGCAGGGCAGCAGCAAATCTACCATCGTGGTGATGAGTCGGTCGGTAGACAAGTCGGTACCGCCGCCAGCCGCCAGCACCGGGTCGAGGATCACCGGGATATGCGGGTACTGCTTTAAAATCGCATAAATCGCGATGGCTGTTTCATGATGACCGATCAGGCCGATTTTGAAGGCGTTGACGGGCAGATCGTTTAATACGGTATTGGCCTGGCTGATAATATTTTCCGGGTTTTGCGGGATGAGCTTTTTTACATTCCGGGTGTCCTGTTCGGTCAGCGCGGTAATCACGCTGGCGGCATGACACTGATGACTGACCAGCGTCTCGATATCGGCCTGCATACCGGCGCCGCCGCTGGGATCATGGCCGGAAAACGAGAGTACAACGGGTCGGTGATGTGTCATTTGGATTCACAGTGATTAGGTGGATTTTTTGATGGCCGGGTGAACTGAACTGTATGTAAGTTTAACGGTTAGCCCCAATCTTGTCGAAGGGTGAGCGGTTAAATTTATGCGAAACCACAAGTTAACAGTTATATTTTAGCCGAGTTATCAATATCGATTGCATATTGGCAAGCGATGTTTATTGAAAGTGTTTTTCGTTTATGAATCTTGACTTTCCGACTGTTTGGTCAATACTTAACGCGAGTTCTGTCGGGCTCATTAATGCGTATTCAATTTATTGAAACTAAAAAAGGAAATCAAGATGGCAATACAGGTAATCATAAATCAACCAGGCCCCTTGCCCATCAAGGCGACGTTCAACGCACTCACTGATGGGCCTACGTACCTGGAGGTCAACGGGTCGGTTTGGTCTTCGTTTGCGAATACTATGATCGGAATCGGGATTGATCTCGACGGTGTGAGGGTAGGAGCTGCGCAAATTTTCTCTAACGGGACCAGCACTCATCGGACTGTCGTACCTGCATACATTCCTATTCAACTGACTCAAGGGCAACATACCCTTACTCTCTATTTAAGTTCGGGTGAAACCACATCTGATACCAATGACTTTTATACCGCAGTCATTCACTACTAAAGCTAAGCCGGGCAGTCTTACATTATATGCTGGAACTCTATCTGGATAGCGTGGATCTCGCACAAATTGCGCGTTTTAACCGCTGCTTGCCTATCAAGGGCATAACCACAAATCCTTCGATTCTGGCTGCTGCCGGCGTCGGATTGCCTGAGCTGCTGCCGGCCTTGACAGAGATTCTGGGCGCCAACGCCCGCATCCATGTCCAGGTGGTGAGCCAAAGCGCCGAGGAAATGCTGGCTGAAGCGGAGCGCATCGCCGCCTTGCCGTATGATTTGGTTATCAAGGTGCCGGCCACAGAAACCGGACTGACAGCGATCAGGGCCATGAAAGCGGAAAACCTGACGGTGTTGGCGACCGCTATTTACAGTGCGCATCAGGGTTTCCTGGCGGCACTCAGTGGCGCCGATTATCTTGCACCTTATGTGAACCGTATTGATACTATGGGCGGCGACGGTGTTGCTGTAGTGGCCGATTTGCAATTGCTGTTGGACCGCCAGGGCTTGGGCAGCAAAATCCTGCCGGCCAGCTTTAAAAACACCCAACAAGTGCTGGATGTGCTGAAATCAGGCGTTGCCGCATTGACTCTGCCCGTTGACGTCGCCGCGCAAATGTTCGCACATCCTGCCGTGCAACCGGCGGTCGATAAGTTCACCCAAGACTGGCAACGGGCGTTCGGGGATAAATTAGCTTATGAATAATAGTTGCCAAGTTAAACCGGGTAACAGGGCAACCTGCTGTTTTTTTGCAGTGAGGGCAGGGGTATCGCCTGTATTTTGGCGGCCACAGTCCTGACTGCTACCGATGCATGGTTGTATAGTTTTTGTCCTTACCTGATGCGGCGATGGTTACTTTAGACAGGGGCTGGATAGTGTTGTCGGCAGGTGTCCGGTTCAGCAAGGGCGTAAGCGTCGGCTTGAGGAATTTCAGAATCTGTACGGGCAGTGAACTGGTAAAATGATAGCGTTCGGCATCAGCGCCGGCGACATATGCCGTAATCACACCAAAAAAACGATCACCCATGAAAAACGTAAACGTGGCGGCACGGCTGATAAATTGTGAATCAATCAAGCGCCCGCCCGCACCCCAGATTTCCTTGCGATGATCGCCTGTGCCTGTTTTGCCGCCGACGGCCAGTGCTCTGCCGTCGGCATCGGTGTAAACCCCGTTCAGGCGTGATGCGGTGCCGCCGTCTACCACGCCGATCAGTGCGCCGCGTGCAACTTTGGCGATTTCAGCGGCAAATACCCGTTCGCCTTGATCGGGCAATTTGCTCATTACCGTTTCATAGGGCGTAGCGGCTGCATAATGCAAGCTTTCAAACCGGACAAACGGTAACTTGACGCCGTCATTCTGCAAAATTCCGACCAGTTCGGCCAAGGCTGCCGGCCTGTCGCCGGATGCCCCGATCGATGTCGCATAAGAGGACGTCAAATTTCCGAACGGATAGCCCACACGCTTCCATGCCTTGTGGATTTCCTTAAAGGCTTCGGTTTCCAGCAAGGTCATAATACGGTGTTGTTGGGCGTTTCTTCTGCGGCTTTTCAATAGCCAGCGGTATACTTCCTGACGCTGTTCGCTACTGGCCTCGATAACTTCTTCGCGCGTGGCTTTAGGATGCTGGGCCAGATATTTGACCACCCATAATTCCAGCGGATGTATCTTGGTAATATAGCCCTGGTCTTGTAAATCAAATTTCTTCACTGAATATTTGTCGTACAGATCGTAGAGATCGTCATCGACCACGGCCGGACTTGTTAAATGTGCTTTCAGGTAACGACTCAATTCGGTTTCATCGGCATCGGGATAAATCGCCCGATACAGCATGGTGAGACGGGAAGGTTTGGCAAGCACGCGTTGGGTCAGCGTATTCAAGTTTTCCTCGGCAGATTTGCCCTGGTATTTGGCATAAAAACGCTGGATAAAAACTCGGCCTTCCTTATCGGCAAAATAGGCCAGATATTCCTGGCGTTTGGGGTCATCGGGATTTTCCAGCCAGCGCGCCAGGCCGTCGGGTTTGTAAAGATGATGGTAGACCAAATCGCGCATCAGGCGAACGAAAACCAAGTTCACCGAGTCGCGTAAAGCGTGGCGCACCGACATGATTTTATTGTTCTCATCCTTGGTAAAATTATTAAAGTGATGAATACCGCCGCCGGTGAAAAAATTCTCGCCGGGACTCGCCGAATAACGCCTGTCCAGTGCCTGGTTCAGTAAATCCTCCAGATTAATCGAGGGTTTTATCCGCAGTTGTTCTATCACCCAGGCGGACAGGTAGTCACGCGGATGCAGTTGTATCTGGCTCAGTTCTTTGGCTGAACGATTCTTGTAAAGCTCATGGATATCGCTGATCAGTTCCAGGTAATGCACCATCGTTCTGAGTTTCGCGGTGGAACCCAGATCCAGTCGTATACCTTCGTTAATATCGAGGGGCTTGTCATAGTTATCGGTTTGAATACGTAACAGATTACCTGTCTTTCCGCGTTCAAATAACATCAAGCTGTAGACTATTGGTGCAAGATCAATGTTTTCGTCAAGCATCCTTTTACCGACGATACCGGCGGCAAGGGCGTTTTCGGGATCACCCAGGCGACGAAGCTGATCGGTTACCGCCAATTGTGTCTGGTAATCCAGCGTGGTTTTAACGGTCAGATCCAGTCTGTCCAGTTCATAGTTGGATTTTATTCCCAGAGTCTTGGCCAGACGCGTCCGCAAGACGGCCTGGGTCTTTTTATCGGTGGCAAATCCGCCAGGCGCAGGCGCTGCTCTGGGCGGCCGCAAGGTAGACGCCTGCAAGGCTGCGTCTCTGAGTGCAGGCGTAATGACGCCCTGTTCGGTCATCAGTCGCAAGTAACTGTTGGTTAAGTTCTGTAAGGCGTTATATCCATGCCCCAGCAGGTAGGAAGGCCGTCTCTGCGACAACAGGATACTGAGCACCTGCCGATAAGCTTGCGCCTGTTGCGGGCTGATGATGGATGACGAATTGATTGCTGTAGGACTTAGCAGTTTATTGACTTCGGCAAAATCAGCGCCGAACCAAGCCGACAAGCCGTCTCCCAGACCGTGTATTTCGCCTAATTTCGGTGTGGCGGCGAGCGGCATGGAATTCAGATAGGCCAGCGCAATCTCCCGTCTCATGGCCCGCGTATCAGGCCCCAGTAAATAAGCGCGAATGGATGCGCTACCCATTTGGCGGAATTTGTCCACCAGTGAATTGGTATAGCCATTGGGCGAATGGCGATACTTTTCGATTTGTGTGGCTAATGTGCTACCGCCGGGGACATTGCTGGTCACGCCGAGCTTATTCGCCATCAACTGCAAGCCGGCAAATCCCAGGCGATCCCATTCAACCGCCGGATTGACGTGGGTGTTTTGTTCATCAAACAATTCCCGGTTTTCTATGAACAGCAGGGTGTTTAGGACTAGCGGCGGAATGGCTTCGAAATTCGGGTAACCGTAAGTAGGATAGACGGCGCTGAATACCGTCTGATCGGCCTGGTCAAGAATGCGCAAGCCGGCCTGGTTTTTTTCATGGTAGATAGCGAACAAGCCATAATCAACCAGTTCCTCCATCATCGGAGAAAAAGACGCCTGTGCGGTCACACTGAAACCGGCCTTCTCCAAGCGCCCGATTTCTTCGGGCAACAGCGTGTAACCCAGGCGCTGATCATAAGGGCCATACGCCGGATAGCGAATCGATGAGCTGGAACCGGGATCGAGTTTATAGCTTAATTGTTTGCTTATTTGCGAAAGATAGTGTGCCTGATACTTCGAAGTCTCGACTTCTTCCCGCACCAGCTTGGCGATAACTACACCGATGACAATCAAGACGGCGAAGATATATATCGTCAAAAGCCGCTGGATTACCCTTATCCGTCTATTCTTCTGCATGACCGACCATTTTCATTAAAACTCAATAACTTCTTTGCTCTTTGAAGTGTCTGCAAGATAAGTAGTAACCGGAATTATCCAAAAATTCTGCCTTCTATCCGATTCAAACAACATACTACAAGTTCCATTTACCGGGCCTTTCTATTAAGCTGTGCCGATGCCAGCATCAGACAGCCGGTTAATACTGTTTCCCAGGCATCGCCTGCCTGTTGGCCTTTAACCTGCCGGTCCGCCAGTGCGCTCACGACCAGTATTTTATTCAGTTCAACATCACTTAACCTATCCAATGCATTACCGACCAGGTGTTTGCGTTTATCCCAAATTTGATTGTTCCTGAATACATTGTCTTTATTTTGACCCTGCGCAAGCGCCAGTTTGATTCGGATCAGCGTTCTGACCTCACGGGTTAATGCCCATAATACCACTGGAAGCGCAATGCCTTCCGCCTGTAAAGCGGACAATACTTTAAATATATGATTGACATCAGCCGACAACACAACATCCACTAATCGAAAGACGTCATAGCGGGAGCTGTCCGCCACGACATCGGCAATCTGCCGGGCGTCAAGTTTACCTTCGCCATAAAGAATATACAGCTTCTCTATTTCCTGGGCGGCGGCGAGCAGGTTGCCTTCAATTCTGGAAGCCAATATCCGAAGACCTTCTGTGTCAGCCTGCAAGCCGCGCAACTGCATTCTTCGTTGCAACCAGTGCATCAAATCCTGCCCTTCCGGGGGCCAGACCTGAATCACCACACCGGCGTTATCAATGGCTTCCAGCCAACGGGTTTTTAATACCGCAGAGCTTAGTTTGCCGGATGTAATCAGCAACAATGTATCTTCGGGCAAGCGTTGGCAATAGGCGGTTAACGCCTTGGCGCCGTCTGTGCCGGGAACGCCGGACGGCATCCTGAGATCGATAATTTTTTTTGTACTAAAAATAGACAGGGAATCCGCCGACATCGCCAGTTGATTCCATTCGAAACCGGTGTCTACAGAAATGATTTCGCGGCTGTCGAAACCGGTTTGTCGCGCCGCAGTTCGGATAGCATCCGCCAACTCGCCCGATTGCAAAGGTTCATCGCCGGAGATGAAATACACCGGTGCGAGACTTTTTTGCAAGGCGGGTCCAAGTTGGTCAGCCTTAAGACGCATCTTATTTCGCGTTTGCTTCTAAAATGACACGGGCGCGATTCATTATGGTGCGCACAACCTGTTGATACATTTCGTTGCGGATAACGGATTCTTCGTTATCTTTAGCGATAATATCCTGCTGGTTATTAAAATACTCACGCCTGATTTCAACGGGCTGCCGATCAATCAATAACGCATTGGCTGAATTGGCCAGCTCGTAGTCCAGACGATAATAGAGTTCAAGCTCGTTAGACCGACCTCTGGAGCTCAGCGATAAAACCCTGCGAGTCGAATCTTCTCCGAATATCCTGATAATCATGCCTGCGCCTTCAGGCGAATCGGCGAGCTTGGCGGAGGATGCCTTCAATGCCCTGTTAAACTGGTCGCGCAACTGGGGTGACCCGCCTTCCAGATATACTTTCTTCAGGCCGTCAGGCAATTCAAATGCGCCGCGCATGTGATAGCCGCAAGCATTGAGCAGTAAGGCAAGAACAAGGATGATCAGTTTATTTGTCAACATAGATTTTATTGTTAGCACACGCGACTCTTTATCAGACAACAATATTAACCAGTTTTTTAGGGACAACGATTATTTTTTTGATCGGTTTTTCTTCAATAAATCGTTGGACCTGCTCATCATCCAGCGCTGTTTTCTGTATTTCATCCGCTGATGCGTCGGCTGGAACGGAAATCTTGCCGCGTAATTTGCCGTTAACCTGCACCACCAACTCCAATGAATCCTGAACCAGGGCGCTTTCATCCAGTTGCGGCCAGGGCATGCACACCACCGCTTCGCTATGGCCTAAATCCAGCCACAATTGATGACAAATGTGCGGCACGATAGGCGATAACATCAACACAATGGCTTCCAGTGCCTCTTGCCGGACGGCTTTGCCGTTGTCGGAATCATCGCTGAACTTGGACAGCGTGTTAAGCAATTCCATATTTGCCGCGATAGCGGTATTGAAGATAGTACGCACGCCCATATCATGACTGACTTTCTGAATGGTGTGGTGTAACTGTCTGCGCACGGTTTGCTGGGGCTCTGTTAGCGCCTGTTTATCAAGAATCGCAGTGCATCCGTCTGACTCAACATGCACATACACCTGCTTCCAGAGTCGTTTCAGGAAGCGGTAAGCACCTTCAACGCCGGTATCGGACCATTCCAGTGATTGCTCGGGGGGTGCTGCAAACATGATAAATAAACGCACGGTATCGGCGCCGTATTGATCAATCAAGCCTTGCGGGTCCACGGTATTGCCCTTGGATTTGGACATTTTGCTGCCGTCTTTTAACACCATGCCTTGCGTCAACAGCTTTTTAAACGGTTCATCACAGGCCAGCAAGCCTTCATCACGCAGCAGTTTGGTGTAAAACCGTGCATACAACAAATGCAAAATGGCATGTTCAATACCGCCGATATAATGATCGACCGGCAGCCAGTAATTGACGCTTTTATCCAGCATGCTGTCGGCGGTGCTGCAGGCAAATCGGGCAAAATACCACGATGATTC
>SXGU01370525.1_pt1 | contig 24011 bp, 19 predicted proteins | sample 3174531 | NCBI WGS metagenome assembly SXGU01 (sample SAMN11356863, study PRJNA531348) | freshwater metagenome | isolation source: freshwater sample F1-140 | place: China: Fuxian Lake, Yuxi | collected 2017-12-25
CCCTTCTTGCTGGCAATTGCGGCGGCGGCACTCAGCAGGGCTGTGATTCCGGCCAGTACATGCGTAACCAGCAGGAATTGCCTTATTTGTTCTTGCAAGGGATTGTGTTCTTCAACCAAACACTGATAAGCGGCCTCAAGCGTTGGGCAACCAACTGCATTGGTGAAGCACTGGCAGCAGCGCGGGCTTGTTGCTGGTTATTCATCGCAATCAGTCTTCGTATCCCAGCAACCCCACAATTTGCAGTTACTGCGCAGAATCAAAGATTGCGCCCGGCAGGTCTTTTGCGCCCACCTGCACTGCCCAGCGCAGCAGCCGTTGAAAATTTTTGGTCGTTGGCGGAAGCTCCAGTTTCACCGTCTTTATGCCAACTTATTGCTACCGTGGCCTTTTTACCCTTTGGGCCACGAAAATCAGGGACCAATCGTGCTGGCACCGTATCATGTATTTGATAAAAAACCTTATTGGAGATTACTCAGGTTTTGTTTCGGAGTACAGTTCTTTTGTTACTGGATTTCATGCGGTGCATTAAATAAATCTAAGTGATTCTCAGAACTTTGATAACATTAGGCTTAGTCGGTTTGATTTTAGGCTCACGCAACCGCGTTTGACTGGGTTCCGGCATTGAAAAAACACTACCTTCCTTGTCAGCCTGAGTTCATCGTGGTCTTATGACTTAGTTTTGGCGAGCCACCTGAGGATGCCTTCTGTAATTGAAAACGCCGGCTTGAAGTCAGTGTCTGCCTGGAGCCGGCCAATGTCCAACGGCGCTCGCGCATGCGATGTGTGCATTACTATGTCGGGCTGGTCGACTGCGTCCACCCATTCCGCCTCAAGGCCGACATCGACATAAGCTTGAACCACCTCAGAAAACTGCACTGCATGCCCTACGCTTAGGTTGTACACTGGAAAGCGCCAGGTTGTAGCGTTGATTAGTGCCCAAATGCCCTCCGCGACATCCTCAGCATAGGTCCAGTCGCGCACGACGGCTGCCCCCGCCACACTCACACGCCGTCCAGCATGCAATGCGGCCATGAGCAGACCTGGGGCACTAGTTTGCCGGCGACTCGCCAGGCTGCGCTCCATGGGGCCATATATGGCGGGCAAGCGCACGGCTGCCATGGACTTGCCGCTCAGCACCGCAAAGCGCGCGGCCAGCAGCTCGGCACTGTGCTTGGTGATGGCATAGAGGTTTGTCAGCGCAAGGGGATCGGTCTCCCGCTGTAGTTGTGTTGAACCAGCTGCGGGTGCGCCATAAATGCCGCTGCTGGAGATGACAAGCAACCTCTCCACCCGTGGGGAATTCGCGGCGGCCGCCAGCACATGGGTCGTCCCATGCAAGTTCACGGCGACGATCTCCTCAGCGCGCCGCGCTTCCTCGGCCTCGGTGGGGGTGATGGCGGCGCAGTGGACTATGTGGGTGATGTCTTCCGCGATTATCAGGTCGGTCACCGCACCGGGGTTGCGTACATCGAGCCGGCGTGGGAGGACTTGCGCGCGCACGGGCGCGAGGAAACGGTCCATTACCTCATCCCACGGCAAAAGGTCCGCAGCAACGACCGAAACGCCCGTGTGAGCCGCCAACCCGCGGACAAGGTTGATGCCAATAAAGCCCAACCCTCCGGTGATCAAGATCTTCACTGACCTACCCATACCTCGGCGCGACTATGATAAGCCACCTATCCGTTTTGCCGCTGCGCCTAAGTTTCGCAGCTTTTCCTACGTCGGCAATGTAATACCGTACCGCGAACAGAACTCGGCTATATTAACAGTGCGCCCCGTTTCACTGCTTTCAATTGCCGCAAAACAGAGTGCCAGCGTGATCAGGTGGTCGGCGCCGCTGCATTCCACTGGCGCGCCATCGCGAACGTGAGCAACGAAAGCGCCCAGGAGCGCGGACGAATCGTCGTAGAAAGGCTCGCAATTCGCCAGCTCTACGGGGGACAGTTCCGTGTCCCCCGTGTACGCCACGGCTAGGTCAGCGAAGAGCTCTCGCTGGACAATGATTCCTTTCGCGCAGTCTGTGCGCCATTCAAAGCGCAGTTGGTTCCAACCGCCAGTCCATGTACCAAGATAGTGTGCCTCCGTCCCGCCCGAGAGATGCAGCAGGCAGCTCACGTTGCTGTCGTGGGCATACATACTCCACGGCGGGTTCCAAGTTCGGCAGCTCACCGCCTCCACCTCGCGACCGTAACAGAAGCGGATCAAGTCCAGATGATGAATGCTCTGCTCGAGCATCATGGGGTGGCACATTGTCAGCGGGTATTTGTTAATGTCGGGCAGCTTGCCATCTCGGTTGCGCTGGTAGGTGAACTGACCAAAGCCAAGTGCTCCTAGCGCTTCAGAAGTCACCAACTCACGGATCTTCTGCGAGGCTGGTAGATAACGAAAGTTGAGACCTACGACCAAAGGGAGGCGAGCCTGCGCCGCCATGTCGACTATGGCCACAGCCTCCGGTAGATCGAGGGTGAGAGGCTTCTCCGCCAGCAGCGGCAAGCCCGCAGCAAAGATCTGGCGTGCTTGAGCCAGGTGGCCATCAGGCGGGGTTACCAGCAGGACGGCATCGCTCGTAGTTCCTGCCAGCGCTGCCGTGAGGTCAGTGAAGCGCGGCACGTTTGGATACTTGGCGGCAGAGGCATCCAGCGCGCGCGGACTAACATCAACCACCCCGATCAGCTCGAAGCCATCTATACGGTCAACGATCGTGGACCACATCCGGCCGCGATTTCCTTGACCCACTTGCAATATCCGAAAGGGCTTTGAATACATGGAGGAGTTCCCAATTCCAGTTCAAGTGTGACGAGTGCGCATTGTCAGGGGCGCACTCGTGGCGAAGGCATGGCGGCCGACAAACTCCACAACTTAACTCCACAGAGGTAAAAAGGAAAAATATTTTCTCGACGCTGCGCTTACTCTAGGCCATAAGTTAAAGCTGAATTTCAGATTCATCGCACTGAGGCTAACGCACAATTGCATTGATGAACTCGTCCATGCGTCCCATCGCTTCTTTGATCCGCGCCAATGGCTGGAGAAAGCTTATACGCACATACTTGCCGCTGTTATCCCCAAACATACTGCCTGGCAATATCAAGACGCGGGCCTGGCGCAGAAGTTCCTCACAAAACTGGTGGGAAGGCAGCCTAGTACTCGAAACGTTGGTGTAAATGTAAAACGCACCGCCAGGATGGCCGTAGGTCATGCCCAGCTCCGTGATCACGCCCATCAGGTATGCACGCCGTTCGGCGTATTCATCCATCATGGCCCACACTGCGTTTTGAGGGCCAGTCAGCGCTGCCAGCGCACCGAATTGGGCCGGCGTGTTGGCGTTGATACTCAAAGTGTGACGGGGCTCCACCAGCAGGCGCACGAACGACCTCGGCCCGGCTAGGTATCCGACCCGCCAACCGGTCATCGCATAGGCTTTGGAAAATCCGTTTAGGGTAATGGTGCGCTCCTTCATCTCTGGCAGCGTGGCCGCAGACAGGTGCTCAGAGCCTGGGTAGATCAGCTTGGCGTAGATTTCGTCACTGATGAGCACTAGGTTGTGGCGCTTGACCAGGTCGGCGATTTCCCGGATCACAGTGGGCGGCGTAACAGCGCCGGTAGGGTTGTTCGGGGTGACCAGCACAAGCGCCTTGGAGCGCGGGGTGATACGCGCCTCGATAGCCGCGGGCATCAGCGCAAAGTCATCTTCCTCGTATGTGGGTACCGGCACTGGCACGCCGCCACACATACTTACGGCCATGTCGTAGGTTGTGAAGCGTGGGGAGGTGATCAGTACCTCGTCGCCCGAATTCACCAGCCCTAACATAACAAGCATGATCGACTCTTGAACGCCGGCGGTGACGATTACCTCTTCAGCGGTGTACGCAAGGCCATGATCCTGTTGTAAGGCCTGAACAATTGCCTCGCGTAACTGCGGCAGTCCGGCGGGATGGGTATAGTGGTGCTGGTTTCGATCAAGCGCCTGTTTGGCTGCCTCGACAATGTGGGGGGGCGTGTGGAAGTCAGGGTCACCACGGCCTAGAGCAATCACATCTTGTAGACCCCCAGCAATCTCCAACATCCGCGTACGGAAGGAGACGTCCTCTTCGACAATTCGCTTTGCCAATGCGTGTAAGAGTACTTCTGTCATAGCGCTACACCACCTATTGTATTCAAGTCGGGTTATGGTTGGTAATTTCTATTTGTTGATTACGCCATACGTTTACCGCCCAAAAATGTCATTTGTACCCGGCCAATTGCCTCGATCTCCGCTAGCGGATTGCCGTCGACGACAATAACATCGGCGTCTTTGCCGGCTGCCAAGGTGCCGATCCTGCCGTCTAATTTGCTAATGCTGGCGGCAACACTAGTTGCACTGCGGATGGCGTCGTAGTTGTCCCGCTTGACGCCGACCTTAACCATGTACGCCATTTCCGGCGCGACTACGTTGTGGCCGACTACTGGACTGCCCGCATCAGTGCCAAATCCGATGACAACGCCGGCCTTCGCCGCATTAACTAAACTCTGAAAGCGCTTGGGGTCGCCAATGGCTTTCTGGCGCTCGGCGATCTTCCATTCCGGAATGCTGTATTGGCGCGCTAGGTCGGGGATACTCTGCATGACGAGTGGCGCAAAAGTTGTGACAATGGGGATTTGTTTCTTGAGCAGGAGGTTGATCGTAGTCTCCGTCATGCTGCCACCGTGCTCCACGCAGTCGACACCAAACTCGACTACGCGTGCGATGCACTCGTTGTACGTAGCATGGGCGGTGATGGGCAGACCATGGCGATGGCTCTCGTCAATGACCGCAGCTAGCTCTTCGTCTGTGAACTCAAGTGTGTCGTGGCAAGCCATAATCTTGATCAGATCAGCGCCGCCACGCACCTGCTCGCGCACGGCACGGCGCATCTCGTCCGCGCCGGAAGCCTCGCGGCAGCACCAATAGGTATGCCCGCCCGTCTGGATGATCGCTTCGCCACAAATCAAAAGCCGCGGTCCTGCGAAGATACCTTGGGCGATGGCCTGCTTGGCAAAGAAGCTGCTCTTGTTCATGCCTAGATCGCGAACGGTGGTGACACCCGCCCGCAGCGCAATCAGCATGTTACCTGCGCTCTTGTAGGCGCTGATCTCCGGGGCGTCATCCATTGACTGGCGCGCTAGATCGTGGATGCCATCCCACGCCAAGTGCGCATGGTTGTTCATCAACCCGGGCAGGATCGTGCAGCCAGTGCTGATCGCCTGAGCCGCACGGTTGCCTAGGTCGCGAGCTGCACCCACCGCAGTGATCTTTCCACCCTCAAACTCAACAAAACCATCCTCGAATACCTCGTTGCCCACGCACGTGAGGACATAACCGCGCAGGATCATATGCTCCAACTGCAGGTCGAACATCGGCTTGATTAGCTTCTGATACTGCCAGGCAGGTGGTTCAGCCATGATTTAATCTCCTTATGCTTCGGTGAATATTAGGACAGGGGTCAGGCCTGTTGCTTAAGGTAGGGCTTTTGTGTACCTTTGGAAAATCTGCAAATAGTTGCTACGCACAGCACACCACGCACCACCATGAATTTGCGGTACGTCAGCCACCTATTGCGGCTTGTACATGCTCAATCAACTCCTGTGCGATCGTCGCCCATGCCTCACCCAGGGGCGCACCGGCCACATGCGATGTGAGGATTACGTTGTCACCAGCCAAGGCAAACAGCGGACTGTCAATTGGCAGCGGCTCTTGGCGAAAGACATCCAGTCCCACCCCTGCAATCTTGCCGCTGAGCAAGGCAGCAACGAGGGCGTCTTCATCGACCAACCGCCCGCGCGCCGTGTTGATCAGGTAGGCGGTGGGCTTCATCAGCGCCAGCTCACGCGCGCCGATGTGTTTGTCGTTACCCCCCGGTCCTTCCTCGAAGCGGTGGTGGAGGCTGACAAAATCACTTTCGGTCAGGAGTGCGTCGAACTCACGCCACTGCACGCCCAATCGCACCTCGGCAACAGGATCGAGCCGGTGTCTCTTGGTGTAGAGAAGCCGCATCCCAAGACTGCGCAGCCGTACTGCCGTGGCACTGCCGATCACCCCAAGTCCAATCAGCCCCACCGTCTTGCCGTAGAGAGTGCCCCAATCCTTCAGGCCGATCCAGTTGTAGGTATAGCGCCGCTGGTCGGTGAGGATAGGCTGGCTGCGCTCCGGCAGCCATGACTGGGCGTTAGTCCGGCGGATGACTGCCAAAAAGTGGCGGCTCAGCGACATGATCAGCATAACCGTGTGCTCAGCAACTCCCACGAGCGCCGTAGTGGGCAAGTCGACCACTGGAACAGGACAACTTTCCATGATGGCCGCCTGACCAGTGTCCAAACGCGCGATCAGACGAAGTTCAGATCCGGCCGCCTCTACCATCTCATAGTTGACGTCCGTGTTTTCGGTGAGAATAGCCACCGCGCCCTCAGGAAAATCAACCAGCGACCATCCGGCCGGCAGCCGACTGCGAACGGCCTCAATCTGTTCGCTACGGATACCAGCGTCCGGAATGTAAATTTTCACAAGCACCTAATTCCGTAAAGCAGTGACTTGCAGATACGCTCTTTGAACCACTGTATTAAGACACTTTTGGAGTTAACCTAGGCCCAATTCTCGCAGCGCCCGCGCCGCACCATCTAGGTTACTAAGGTGCATGCTCGCATAGTTTGGCGCAAAGATCACCCCTTGGCCGCCGGCGCGGTAGGTCGCTAGTACGCTACGATAGACGATGTCGGAAGTGCACTTTGCTTGTTCCGGCACTGAGCGTGGCGCATCCACCCCGATGCCCATATAGACCGGCACCTTGCCACCGACGCCGCGTACGGCATCAGCGCACTGCCCGTAGACATAGGTGTCGGGATCCATGCCCGCTGCGATCAAGTCATCCCAAGGCGCTTCGTTAAGGCCTAGAAGTTTGTACATCAGCGGCGTCAGCTCCTGGGCCGTGAAGTCCCGCAGGATCGACTTGTGTAGGTCGCCCAGCTCTTTTACGTAGATATGCCCCGACTGGTGTTGGTAAGTGATGGGCTTGACCCAGTCGGCATAGCGCGTCTGTTCAGCCCACGGCCACTGGGCCTTTCGGAAAAGGTTGAAGTGGTTGCGATTCCAGACATTGAGGCCGAACTCTAGATCCGGATTGCACCACTTGACCTGGCCGTAGAGTTCCCGATCCAGGTCCTTGTTGCGCTCGAGCCAGAAGCGCTCCCAAGTCAGGATCTCCGGGTTTGCGAAAAGCACGCGCAGAAATTCAATCAATGCGCCGTCCACAAACGCATTCCCGGCCCGCGCCTGTTGGAAGTAGTCCCAAACGGTCAAAAACGCCTTTCGCACTGGTTCGACCTCGATCCCGCGCGCCATTGCCTCCCGCCGACAGTGTCCGCAGAAACAACCCGGGGGCTGACCAGCAACCATCTGGTCGATGGGACTGCGCCGCTCGTTGCACCACATAATGCCATCGATAGCATAGCTACGGCACTGGTCCTCGATAAGGCTCTGCCACCAGTGGCGGTAGTCCGAGTTGTTGGTGCACGGCTCTGATCCTGCCCGGCCGTAGAGATCGATCTCCAGATATTGGGGCATGTTAGCAATGGCCACATTGTTGACCGATCCGTGCCCTGCATATTTGAAAAGTGGCTCCATGAGCTCGGGCATAACGCGCATGCCGCGTGATTTGGCAGCTGGGATCACTGCCTCCAGTACATCGAAGCCTGCCGTCACCTCGTCCTTGGCGCGGAAATCCTTAATCTCTGTGTGCGCGTAGTATTCCGGGTGAGGGTTGAAATAGGCGCCGCCCTTCATATCGATGGGCTTCGGCACCCCGTGGTCAGGCCAGCCGTCCAACTTGTGGGAGATGCTGCGCCCAGCCTTTAGCCCAAGCCAGGAAACGGTACCGATCATCAGGACGTTCACGCCACCGCGCTGCTGCAACGTGTCGAGGACACCGTCGACGCCTTCGTCGATAAAGCTGATAGGACTAATCTGGATACCTACGAATTTCTTTTTACTCATCAATTTCTCTGCACTCAGTATCAATCTATCACACGCCAGCTGCGAGAGAACTCGGCCAGCAGTCTGCCCCCTAGCGGCGCCACTAGCAGATCGTCCTTCCGAACAACCGGAAGTCGTCGTCGCGCACCACATTATCGGGGTGCACGACGACCACCTAGTTCTCCTGGAAGCGATCGCTATTTTCGATCAGCACATACGGCGACCTGATCAAGTTCAGGTCTATGTGCAGACCATAGACCAATAAGCGGGCAGCACCCCGCCAGCCGGCCTCCCTAAGTCAAATGCGTAGTCTGCGCGACGGCCTAGCTATCGGCGCAGGGACGCACCATTCCGAAAATTCACTCATTTTACTGTACGGATGCTTGAATTCGGCGGGGTTCACCATCCGCTGGCGGGCGAAACCTGTAGGCTGCCAAACAATCGACCAAATACAGTGTTGCTACCTGTTTTATTTACCTTCTTCAGCCCTTTGTAAACACTGAAAATAAGTCTATTGGAGTTGGATCAGGTAGACTATCAACTAAACGGTTAATTTCCCGCATTTAGTTTAGCGCTTTACTTATGTGCCAAATGTTTGAGGCTGAGCAGAATTAAAACTGGTTATTACCAATTTGTCCAAAGCTTACAATTGACAAGGCTGGTTGCTCGTAATATCATAAGCTCAGGCTTGGCGAGTATCTCTGAACCGTGCCCCTATGTTAATCTACCAAACACGAGCTGTCAACTGTAAACAGTTGACGAAATTTTTTACTGCGCCATTTATTAACTAGCAGTCCAAGTATTTTGTAGACTGACCCCGATTTCGCCATGTGGTAACTATGCAGTTTGTCACCAACATATGCCAGCCTTAAAACTCCTTCAACGCATCGAAGCCCGCACGCTCAAGGAAAATGTTTCCGAGGTGCTGCGCCGGCTGATTATCGATGGTACTCTTGCATCAGGCTCTGAGTTCAACCAGGCTCAGATTGCCGAGCAGCTGGGCGTCAGCAGAGGCCCTATTCGTGAGGCTCTAGGCAAACTTGAAAACGAAGGGCTGCTCCTCAATGTGCCGTACAAGGGTGTAATCGTAACGTCTCTTACGGAGAAATACGTGAAGGAGCTGTATTCCGTACGCACTGCATTAGAGCTCCTAGCCCTTGAGCATAGCATCGAAAGCCTGACAGGCGCCGATCTCGAGTACCTCGAGGAGGTTGTGGAAAGGATGCGGGCGGCGGCGAGCACCAGTGACCTGACCCGCTTGGGCGAGTTAGATCTCAATTTCCACGTGTACCTTCTCACTAAAGCCGAGCATGAGCTTGTGCTGAACCTCTGGCTAAACCTCGAAGTAGGGATTAGGCGCTGTCTGGCCAGACGACACAAGGTCTACACCTATCTTGATGAGGTGGTGGGTAGCCACCCACAATTGATCACGGCCCTCAAGGCTCGCGACAAGATTAGTGCCAAACAGATCTTGAGCGATCACATTGCAGAGTCCTTGCAATACGTACTAACTGGCGTCGAGACGCCTGAAACTTAGAGTATCACTTATCAAGGCTTAGTGACTATGGAAAAATTCACCGTACTTTTTGCTGACCCCAAAGGAGCGTCCGATTTTGAATGGATCACACAGCTGGCTCCGGCCCAGCCACTCCGGCTTATCGCACCCGCAGACGACTCATATGCAGCGCTAAAGGCGCTGCTGCCCTCTGCCGACGCCCTCATAGCGCAGAATACAGCTATTGATGCCAACTTAATCGAAGCGGCGCCCCGGCTCAAGCTGATTCAGCGCTACGGTACCCGCTCAGACGGCATCGATGTCGACACGGCACGTGCCCGAGGTATTGCCGTCGCAACCATGCCGCTCCACGGATGCATCGCCGTTGCTGAGTTGGCTATGACGCTAATTCTCTCACTCAGCAAAAAACTGGTTAGCGCCCACGAAGCTACCACCTCTGGCGCCTACCGCAATCTGGGGGTCGAGCCGATGCTCACCGACCAGCGCAAACACAAATTTCAGTGGATGAATATGCAGACACAGATGTTTGAGGTAACCGGCCGCACCTTGGGCATCATCGGCTTTGGTGAGATCGGAGCCGAAACGGCGCGGCGGGCCCAAGCCTTTGGCATGTCGGTGATCTACAACAAGCGCACCCGGCTCACGGCTTCAGTGGAAGTAGCTGAAGCGGTCAAATATGCAGAGAAAGATGTTCTCTTGCGCACAGCCGACTTCGTGCTGCTATCGACGCCGCTTACAGCAGAGACCCAAAAGATGATTGGCACGCGCGAGCTAGATCTGATGAAAACCAGCGCTTTCTTGGTCAACATATGTCGCGGCGGCGTCATCGACGAGGATGCGCTGGTATTGGCGTTGCAGAACCGCCGCATTGCTGGAGCCGGCTTGGATGTCTTTCTCTACGAGCCGGTACCTTTCGAACATCCTTTACTCCAATGCCCGAACGTGATCCTGACGCCCCATATTGGTGGCGGCACCGGCGGTTCACGGAATCGGCAGATGGGGGACGTACTAGCTAATGTCCAGCGCTTTGCCTACGACGGATCGCTCGCTCACCGCATCGCTTGAGAAAGGAATATCATGTTGCGAACAAACAGTGACGAGCTCGTAACCATGGCGGTCTCAGGCTTCATCAGCGCCCCGACGCTGGATCGGTCGCCTTATCGGCCCGACACGGAAGGTAACGGCCGGGTTCTTATCGGAATGTCAGGTATCGTTTACAACGCTCGGGTTGGCGATCCGGCCTATGGCTGGGCCGGAGATCATGTGGAACCCGGCGTCTCTATCGCCCACCCCGATGATACCGTGGACCATGCGATGCACTATCTCGCCTGTGTTGGCAACGAGGCTTTTGTCGGAAGTGGGCCGGCTAGCGGCGTACGGGGAATCGTCACCGGGGAACACGCCCGACTGCTGATTGACTTTACTCCTGAAGTTCTAGAACTGCTCTGCGTGGGAGACCGTATCGTGATCAAGACCGCAGGCCGCGGCCTGCGCCTGCTGGATTTCCCCTCCGTGCTTGTTAAAAAAGCAGCCCCCAACTTGATCGAAGCATGGGGCCTGCGTCGCTCACTAGGAGGCAAGCTTCAGGTGCCTGTTGTCGCAACAATCCCTGCCCACATGCTGGGAAGCGGCGCCGAGCTCACACCCGAATTTGTGGACCAGGATCTTATGACCGGCGACCGCGAGGCGCTGGTTGAACATGGTATCGACCAGCTCAAACTGGGAGACCTCGTGGCTGTGATGGACACGGATCACCGATATGGCCGCGGCTACCGTGCTGGTGGGGTGACCATCGGCCTAATCATGCATGGTGACTCAGTAATGACCGGTCACGGTCCCGGCTGCCAGGACATGATCGTTTGTGTCGACGGAGCCATCGAGCCCGTAATCGACCCTGGGGCGAACCTTGTAGCCCTACTGGGTATTCGCTAAGAGGTCGCACGGGGCCTTCACTTAGAGACTCTAAGAGCAAACAATGGTAAACATCGTGGTTCTCAGCGCCCACTCTGTGTGGCTCCGTGATCAGATTTAGATTGGTCAATCAGGTAAATCCAACCATGCTCACGACGAACGTAACTAAACTCGTAAAGATCTCTGTCTTGGGCGAGATCGCCAATCCGGCCATGCCGGTATTGCCAGCAAGCCCGTACCTAGTGGCGGCGGACGGCGAACCGCTGCTCGTGCCGGCCTTTGGCGGACTAGTCTACAATGTGAAACTGGGCGACCGCGCACTAGGCTGGGCAGCTGAACTAATCCAGCCCGGGGTGTCTATCAAAACCAGCGGCAATGCTAATGCTGCGTTGGGTGTCTTTGCCTGTCTGGGGAACAAAGCGCGCGTCGTCAGTGGCGCGGCAGCAGGTGCGACTGGCATCGTCAGCGGCAAGAGTGGCCGCTTTGCAGAGCATGTCATCTGCCACTTCGATGATTCCGCCTTGGAGAAGATGGCACCAGGTGACAAGGTTCAGGTGCAAGCCCATGGCGTTGGTCTCCAGTTGGCTGAGTTTCTGGAAATCCAGTTTAAGAGCTGTGCGCCGACTTTGCTTCATGCTCTCAACCCCGATGTGAGCGGCGATGGGAAGCTGGTGGTGCCGGTCAAGGGGGTCGTGCCCAGTGTGCTGGCAGGGGCGGGCGCGGGGCTGGGCAGCGAAAACGGCGCACTCAACCTCCAAACCTCTGACCCCGAACGGTTTGTCGCGGCCGGCCTAGCCGACTTGCGCTTCGGTGATCTCGTCGCAGTGACCGACTGGGATAGCCGTTATGGCCATGGTTACCTGCGGGGTGCGATGACCATCGGCGTGGTCTGCCAAGGCGGTAGCTTTCGGAGCGGCTACGGTCCGGGCATCGCCGTGATCATGACCAGTAAAACACCGATAATTAAGCCGGCGGTTGTAGAAACCGCAAACATTAAAGAGTTGCTCGAATTGAAGTGAAGTTGTTCCGCGTGTTTACTAAAAAGCCAAAAACACAGACTCGTAGAAAAAAAGGGCCTAAAAAGAACACGTTCGCTATCTTGTTTTCATTCCCCCCTTATTCTGTCTGTGGCTCTATCCGGAATCAGTTGTCAGGACTTTAAAAATGGCGCACGGACTCCTCCAAGACTGCGTTGCCTGGGTCACTGGCGCCGGACGGGGCTTCGGCGCCGGTGTAGCACGTGGGCTAGCTCGGGCTGGCGCACGGGTCTGCATCACTGACATCGACGCGCACGAATTGATGTTGACCGCCGACGAGATGCGCAGCGATGGTAGCGAGGTAATGACCCTGCTTGTGGACGTGAGCGACGCTCAGGCGATGGAGTCTGCTGCTACTGCTGTAGTAGCTAATTGGGGCCGACTAGATACTGTGATCAACAATGCGGCGGTCATGCCGCTGGCGTCTTTTGCCGAGCATACCCCGACTTTCTGGCGAATGATGGTCGATGTCAACCTCACCGGCGTCTACCATGGAGTTTGGGCTGCATGGCCCCATATGGTGCGCCAAGGGGGGGGGCATTGCATTGCCATTGCCAGTGGCGCAAGCATGCGGGGGTTTGTGAATGAGGTTGCTTACTGTGCGACTAAACATGGCATCGAGGGCTTTGCCAAGGCGTTGGCTCTTGAGGCGGCACCGTACAACATTGCAGTGAATACGATGGGACCAGGTAAATTGATCAAGCCTACTTCAGTCCGCCGTATAGACGAGGCTGCGTTGAGCGATGCCGATCGCGCCGGGTGGACCGATCCACTGCTGCTCGCGCCAGCCCTTGTATGGCTCGTGAGCCAGCCGCCGTGTCGATTTACGGGGCTTCGCTTCGATGCCGGTCCGCTAGCCAATACGATAGCTACGGAAGGGTACGACTTTGACTTTACGCCCGAGAAGGCAACGCTGTATGTGGAAGAAATGGAGAAAAGGAGATCCGCGTGAAAGTAACCCAGATTAAACACATGACTTTCGCCGTCCGCGAAGTGGACGCCACGCTGGCCGCATACAAGCGGCTACTTGATGTATCAGACGAAGTTCAGGTGAAAGACTTCAGCAAAAGCCGTAATCGGGCTGCCGTCTTCGACTTGGGCGGCATCGAGTTCCAATTGACCCAGTCCATGGACACAAATGGACGTTTTGCGTCGTGGATCGCGCAGCGCGGGCACGAGGGGTTACATCACATCTGTTTTGCTGTGGAAGACATCGACTCGGCGCTTGCCGAAGCCCAGGCCAACGGCGCGACACTTAAAGAATGCTCTGCCTGTAAGCTGACGGGCAGCCACATCCATCCGGAAGGCTGGGTAGCGTTCTTGCAGGACGAGGTCAGCGGCCTCGAGATTGAATTCATGCAGGTCTATCTGGAAGGCGAAGGCAGCGACCGACCGCAAGGCGTATGACGAATTACCAATCCATCCTCGGCCGCATGACGGCTCAGCGGGCGTACGCCCTGTCTACCCCGGATTCATCAAGCGCCGCCATAATCGATCTGAGTGGCGAATTCCTCAACAGCGCCACGACGTCGGCGCTGCGCTCAGAGACCGTCTATGCTATCGAACATCACCTGTGTGATCACTACACGCGCCGCCCGGGAATTGCGACGCTCTGCCGATCAGTTGCTTCCTCCTTGTCAGCTGCCGATGTGCCGTTGGACGAAAATCTAGTCACTATTTGCGGCGGCGTGGCTGAGGCGCGCTTTGTCGCTGTACGATCGCTGGCAACCGGGAAAGATGTCTACCTTCCCTCTCCAGCACCAGTGGTCTACCGTGCCGGGCTAGAGTTTGCCGAGGGGCGCGTGCACGTGATCGACCTTGGTGGAAAATTGCCAAAGGCCAGCAGCGGCTTGCTGGTAGCGAGCAACCCAAATCCAGTGACCGGCCAAATAATTAAACCGGACGCCCTTCAGCGCCTGGCTACTTGGGCCATCGCCGCCGATCTAGACGTGATTGCCGACGAGAGCGCGGGACCTATCCGCCCAGATGCGCTATTTGTGCGCTTGGCATCGCTGCCCGGTATGGCAGAACGCACTGTCACTATTGGCAGCTTTTCCGAATCTCCAGGGTTGGGAGCATGGCATGTTAGCTGGATTGCCGGCGCAAAGCGTATTCTCACACCGGTGCGCGAACTAAAACAGTCCATCACCATCTGCACGGCAGCTGCCAGTCAATACGCCGCACTGGCCGCCACAGCCGCGGTAGATTCAAGCGAAATTGGAGACCAATTTACCAAGGTCATGGAAGCCATCCTAAGCTTGCTCGACCGTCACAAGATTGCTTACCTTGAGCCGGACACGCTAGCATTTGTCGTCGCACAGGTGGCAGACAGCAGTGCGGTGGTAAGTTCCTGTCGCGCTCACGGCGTTTTAGTTGGTGACGGCGCACTTCTGGGAAATCCCGGCACTATCCGCATCACCGTGCCGTCAGGCTCAATCGCTGAAGCACTGTCGGCGCTTGACGGTGCGCTGAATGCAGTGAAGAGAATTTAATCCATGATTCAGAAACCAGCACCCGGCCAGTTTGTCACGCCTAAAGAGCTGCGCGCGGTTGCAGCCGACGGCACCAAGCTGCGGTATGCGCTCATGGAGCTAGCCGCCCAGATTCCCGATGCCATCACCTTGGGGCGCGGCGACCCAGACCTAAATACTCCGGAACATGTGATCGCTGCGGCGCGCACGGCGATCCTGAATGGGAGCGCCGATCTGCCAGTCCCAGTGGCTGGTTTGCTCCCCCTGCGGGAGGCCGTAGCCGCCAATCTACGCAGCCAGAATAATATCCCTGTGCAGCGCGACAATATCCTGATTACCGACGGCGGACAGGAAGCACTGTATCTGATCATGCTTGCGCTGCTCGACCCGGGCGACGAGATCCTGGTTCCCGACCCACGTTACACCAGCTACGACGAAGCAATTCACCAGGCTGGCGCCAATATGGTGCTAGTGCCCACCTACCCCGAGGACAACTTCGACCTGCGTGCGGCTGAAGTCGAGGCGGCTATCACCCCAAAGACCAAGGCGATCCTGATCATCTCGCCCAGCAACCCCACCTCGGCGGTAGTGAGTCCAGCGAATTTGCGTGCCATTGCCACGATCGCAAAACAGCACAACCTAATTGTCCTCTCCGACGAGATTTATGAGAAGTACGTTTACCCGCCAGCGGAGCAACGGAGTATGGCCAGTTTGCCCGGTATGTTCGAGCGGACGGTTACACTGGGGGGCTTCTCCAAGACCTATGCCATGACCGGTTGGCGCGTCGGCTATGTTGCTGCGCCGGCTGACTTCATCGGCACTATGACAGCGGTTAAGGCTGCGACGACCGGCCCACTTTCGGCGGTGAGCCAGTATGCGGCGCTGGCTGCTGCGACTGGCTCGCAAGCGTGCGTAGCGGAGTACCGGGAAATCTATCGCCGCCGGATCTTATTCATGAAGAGCGGGCTCAATAACCTGGGCTTTACCTTTGGCGAGCCGCAAGGCGCGTTCTTCGTGTACACAAACGCAATGTCATGCGGCATCCCTGCTTTCGAACTGTCTTATCTCCTACTCAAGGAAGGCCATGTACTGATTTTTCCGGGCACAGCCTTTGGAGAAAAGTGGGTGGACTGGCTCCGCATCAGCGTGCTGCAGCCGGAAGATCAGCTGTCCATGGCTCTAGATCGGATGGCTGGCGTGTTGGAAAGACATCGGTAACTGCGGTTAAACAGAGTTGCCTGAAAACTTCAGGGATAGACACTGGGATGAGCCATGAAAAAGCTGATGGTGCCCTCCGTGCCTTCTTGGTACTGCTCTGGAGCCAGCCTGTTTGAGGGAGACTGCTATGGCTGACCCACTCACTATTGGCACCGTATCCGTATTACCCGGAGAGCTGAAGCGCGGCGTGATCCAGACCGGCACGGACATGGCCGGTCGCCCCTACGCCATGCCCATCATCATCGTGCGCGGGGTCGGGGATGGCCCGCGACTCTGGATCAACGGCGCCACCCACGGCGATGAGCCGGAAGGCGCGTTTTCGATTTTTCTGGCACTCAAGCAGATCGACCCCAAGGGGTTGCGCGGCACGATTGTGGCCGTGCCAGCCATGAACGTGAATGCCTTCACCGCCGGCGTGCGCGGCGATCCGCTGGACACCTTCAGCTACGACATGAACCGCATCTATCCGGGCAAGGCCGAAGGCTACCCGACGGAGCGCATCGCCTACGCCCACTGGCTGGCCATGAAAGACAATTGCGACCTCCAGATCGCGGTTCATTCCGGCGGTGAGCATTCCTATCTGGCCCACATGATCTTTGCGTCGGACAACCCGGTCAGCCTGGAGCTGGCTGCGGCGATGGGGCCTCAGTGGCCGCTCGTCTTCCGCAGCCCGGTGGGTGGCGGCAATCCGAGCTCCATGATGGGTTCCCTGAGCAAAGGCGGCATCACCGTGGAGCTGGGTGGCAACTGCCGCTCGCTGACCCGGGATTTTCACGGCGTGGCTGAGGACCTGGCTCAGAGCTACCTCAACGTGATGCGCCACTACAAGATGATTGAGGGGACCGCCACCTACGCGCCGGCCTGGGAGCAAGGGTATCAAATTGCACTTCTTGCCCCCACAACAGGCATCTTTGTGGGCAATCGCGACCTGCCCTTCGAGACGTGCATTCCCCAAGGCACGCCGCTGGGGGTCATTTACAACCTCTATGGCGATATCGTGGCTGAGCTGACTGCGCCATGCGACGGCATCGTCTTTGGGCTGCGCTCGCGACCTTCCGTGATCGAAGGCCAGTGGTGCTGTTTCTTCGGCGTTATCGAACAGACGGTGCACAATCTGATACCAGCATGAGCGAGCCGGCCCGCGACCTTATCGCCATCTTACAGCAGCTGATTCGCATTCCGTCGCCCAACCCGCCAGGCGACTGTCGCGCCATTGCCGAATTCTGCGATGCCTTCTTGCGCGACGCAGGCTTCGTGACCTCGCTGGTCGCGCCCGACGACCGCGCATGGAGCGTCGTTGGCGTGCTTGGAACAGGTGAATCGCCCTCACTGCTCTATCACGCTCATATCGACACTGTGCCCCTCGGCCAGAACGCAATTTGGAGCATTGATCCTTTTCTCGGCGTCGTGGCCGACGGCCGGGTCTACGGCCTCGGCAGCGTAGACGACAAGGCGCCTCTTGCTGCGATGTTACAGGCCGCAGCAGCTCTCGGGGCGCAGGGCACAAAACTGAAGGGCCGCCTAGTGGTGGTCTGCGCTGCAGATGAAGAAGTTGGTGGTCGGCTGGGCACAAAATGGCTGGTGGACAATGGTCATGTGCCCGCCTGTGACTTTGTGGTCATCGGGGAGCAGACGCACAATCGCGTTGCAATCACGCACAAGGGTGTCCTCCGCGCAGCATTCCATGTAAAAGGCCGGACTTCCCACGCCACGGATCCCTGGCGTGGGCGTAACGCGATCAACGGCATGGCCCGCCTCATCCTCGACCTAGAGTGCTACCAGACCGAGGTACTGGAGCGCCGCCCGCACCCACTGCTCGGCCCGCCCAGCATCAATGTTGGCGTTATCACCGGCGGCGTGAGCGCAAATGTAGTTGCCGACGCGTGCACCATCCGCATTGACCGGCGCATGGTGCCCACTGAGGACCCACAGACGGTCATCGCAGAGCTTAGGGAGATCGTCGCTCAGCGGCAGGCAGCTGACCCCGACCGTACTTATCAGGTAGACGAATTCCTGGTGAGCAACTGGTTTCAGTCCGACGGCGGGGGGACATGGGTCCAACGCTTCCTTCAGCTATGTGCTGAGGAGACCGGGGCGCTGGCCGAACCGGTCGGCTATTTACCTGGCAGCGATGCTAAACATCTGTTTGAAATTGCGAGGGGAGGGATTGTTGTCTTTGGCCCTGGCACCTACGAGGTAGCCCATTCGACAGATGAGTATGTGGACATAAAGGAACTGGAAACCACCTCACGCATTTTGAAGCGTTTTGCTAACGAGTTTCTCGCGCGAGAAAAGCTATAATACAAAGGCGCAGAAAGTGCAAGTAGGAGTGCCCAGCCGCAGATGCGCACTGGCGTTGACCATACAGGACAAGACAAGCATCTCTTTTGAGGATCCGCCTGCCGATGCCGCAACGCCTGTTTGGCCTCTAAGGATGCAAAATTCCTCGTGGGGTGAATGCATTAAGACCCCACCCCGCGTCCATTTACATTTGGAGAGTTACATCATATGCTAGATCTCGCTATCAAGGGCGGCCTGGTGCTCACAGAGCAGGGGCAATACCCGGCTGACCTCGGCATCGAACAGGACCGTATCGCCATCATCGCCACTCCGGGCGCCTTGCCGGCCGCGCGCCGCGAACTCAATGCAGACAGCCGGCTGGTAATGCCGGGCGCCATCGATATTCATTTTCATGTGCGGGCACCGGGGCATCCTGAGCGCGGCACCTTCATAACAGAAACGCAGGCAGCCGCGGCGGGCGGCGTCACTACCGTGCTCGAGATGCCGATCAGCAATCCCTGCTGTGCGCGGGTGGAGGTCTTCAAGGACCGCAAGGCTTTGGGTCAACGAGATAGTTTTGTAAACTTCGGTCTCTACGGCGCGCCTGGTCTCCTTGATCGCGACGAAGTTCTGGGTATGGCGGATGCTGGAGCCTGTGGCTTCAAGATTTTTACCCATGCGGTACCGAAAGGTCGCGAGGAGGAGTTTGCCGGGCTGTGCATCGACAAAGAGGACGAAATCTATCGCTCATTGGAGCTGGTCAAAGAGACGGGCCTGCTAATTTCTTGTCATGCGGAGAACGAGCGTCTGATACAGCTCTTTGAGGGGCGCATCAAAGCGACCGGACGCACCGACCCCGCGGCCTTTGTCGCCAGCCGCCCCCCAGTCGTAGAGGCCATGAGTGTCGCCCAATTGGCAGTAATGTGCGCGGACGTCAAAGCCCACATCCACATTGCCCATGTATCTTGTGCTGCCGCACTGCAGGCACTGCAACGCGCCCAGATGGCAGGACTGCCCATGACTGGCGAGACCTGCCCGCACTATCTATTTTTTACCGCGGCGGATATGGATCGGCTCGGCCCTTTCGCTATGATCAAGCCGCCATTACGCACGGCATCCGATCACGGCGCCCTCTGGGCTGGGCTGATAGACGGATCTTTGTCGGCCATCACCACCGACCATAGCCCGTTTACCCTAGCTGAAAAAAATCGTGGCCTGAATGACATTTGGAAGGGCGCCATTGGCGCACCAGGTGTGGAGGCATTGGTACCCGGTGTGATGACCGAGGCGCTGAACGGGCGCTTCCCACTTGAGACCGCAATTCGGTTGATCTGCAGCCAGCCCGCGCGTCTTTTCAACCTATTCCCGGATCGGGGCACGATCCAAGCCGATGCGATCGCCGACGTAGTCATCTATGACCCGCGGCCGATGGATCGTGTGGACAGCAGCCGCTGGTTCTCCAAGGCGAAGGTGGTCGAGCGGCTATACCATGACCGCCATAAGCGCGGGGCCGTGCAAACCACTATCGTCAACGGTGAAGTTGTCTTCGACGATGGCAAGATTGTGGCCGAACGGGGCACTGGGCGTTTTGTGCAGCCGCTGCGGGCTTGAAGAAAAATTCTATTCGGTACGAGGAAACCACAAAGTGTATAAAGAGACCAGCCTGATCCCGTATAAACATGGAGCCATAGCTATAACCCTGAACTAGGTAAACTTTGTTAGTTTGTTTACAATCTTAAATATCACTCGTCGCAGGACTGGAAATGTCCCCCTGCCCGCTCAACCTTCACCAGAAATTCTGGTTCAAGGGGCGGCATTCTTACACGCTTGTAAAGCTAATTAGAAAAACAGTGTCCTGAAATCAAAAGCAATACCCATCGCCAATTACCTTTGAGCACGTGGAGCGGGTCTAGTAACCTTGTGTACGCAGAATGCGAAACACCATCTTATCTTCTCTCGGCTCTGACCTCACAGGATATTTTCGGTTGCCTCGGCTTTGCGATAAGTCGGGAATGAAGCATGGTCGCTGTTCGACCATTATTGTCGTCCCCGGCTTGTGAAGCGCGGTGGCCTGGCTTTCTACAAGATGTTGCATGCAGACGAGCGTAAGCTAAGTAACTATTCGGATTGGCTCAGGGGCATGCGCCTATCTTGGCTATGTATTCAAAATCTATATCAGCTTGGGCTGACGGCCGATATTTAGTCGGCGGCCTCTGACAGTGCATGAATTGGAAACCCTGCTGCGAGCTAACTTAGGACACTAACGTCGGACAGCTCTCCCTTACGGGTGGGGTTCGACTAGCTGCACTTCAGCGCGTCCGCTTCGAAAACTCCATGAAGATAGTGGCGGCAAATTTGATACCCTGGATATATCGGTCAATAGGCATGTTCTCGTTGGGCGCGTGAAGGTTATCCTCGGGCGCGCCGAAGCCGCTAAGCACGGCTGGATGGGGCACAGACGTCATGATCGTCCCTTGGGTGCTCACCCCCATGACCAGCGGCTGCTCGCCCCAGATTTGATCAGCTGCTGCGATTACGGCCTGACTGATGGCCTCTGCAACCGGCGTCTTGTACGGATTTCCACGTACAGTGTGAGTGAGGATCTCAACGTCATCAAAGCCAAACTTATTCAGATGGGTCCGCAGCTTCTGGATCTGCACGATTGGCTCCAGGTTGGGTGGGCAGCGAAAGTCCAGCTTCGACACCGCCTCGCAGGGCACGATCGTCTTCATGCCCTCGCCAGCGTACCCTGCTGCCAGCCCCGCGATGTTGCACGACGCACCATAGTGGATTGCCTTGAGTAACTCCAGATCGTCGGCATACGGGAAATCGCCGCGCACACCTAGTTGACGGGCCAATTCCTTACGCTCGAAATGTTTCAGCTCGTTACGCAGCCAATACAGATCGTCCGCGTCGGGCGCTAGCAGGTCGTCATACCAGCCTTCGATCATGATACGTCCTTCAGGAGAGAATATTGAACTGAGACAGTGTACCAGCCGCCACGCCGCGCTACGTGACTGGAGCAGTTGGGCGCGCCCACTCCAGAAGTCGATACCGTGGCTTTTGACACGGAGCTCCACAGCCAGAATTGCCTTGATGCCTAGGTGGATCTCCGGTTTGAATGAGGTTCGATTTACACCGCCGTCCAAGCCAATGCTGGCGTCGCACTGGAGCACCCCGGCGTGGTCGGCAGCCCAGGCGGCTAAATGTGGGCTGCCAACCTCCTCTTCGCCCTCACAGAAATGAACAAGGTTTACCGGTGGCCCGCCCCGTACTTCCCGGAAGGCTTGCGCCGCGCGCGCAAAAGCCAAAGCTCCGGACTTGTTGTCGGTGGCGCCGCGTGCGTAGATCACCCCCTCCCTGATCGCCGCGCTGAAGGGCGGGTCCACCCACAATTCCAGGGGCTCCGGTGGCTGCACGTCGTAGTGGCTGTAGCAGAGCAGCGTCTTGGAGCCGGGCACCGCCGCCGGCTCCGTTGCATAGACAATCGACGGCGCGTCTGGCACAGGCAGGATCTGAGTGTTGGTCAGACCGTCGGCAACCCACTGGCGGCGCAGCAAAACCGCACACTCGTCCAACCCTATCTTCTGTGCGCTGATACTCGGCTGGCGCAGGAGAGTTTGCAACTCAGCTACCAGTTCGTCGCGACGGGCATCGATCCAAGTATAGATATCGTTCATTTCAACTGTCCATATTCCCACATGATTGCCGCGGCGTACTTGATGCCCTTAATGTAATGCTCCAGGTCGATGCTCTCGTCCGGCGCGTGGAGATTGCAGTCGGGCTGGGCAAAGCCGGTGAGTACCGTTGGCATCCACACATGCTTCAGGATCGTACCCTCGGCACTCACACCGTTGATTACCGGCGGCGCGCCGAAGACCAGCTCCGCGGCGCGAATAATGGCCTCGCTAATGTCTTCTTTTACGCTGATCTTGTAGGGTGGCTCTGGCGTCCCGCCGCGGATGATCACCTCGATATGGCCATAGCCGTGCTGCATCAGGTGGCGCTTCAGCTTCTCGATAGCCTTGGCCGGGTCGATCAGCGGCGGCAGGCGCATATCTAATTTGGCGCGCGCCTCGTTGGGGACGATGGTTTTACTCCCAAACCCCTGGTAGCCGGAGGTCAACCCGGCAATGTTGCACGTGGGCTCATAAGCGCGAGCCCGCAGGGCGTCCACACCGTCACGGCCCAAGGCAAACTGATCGATGCCCCATTCGGCCTTGATTTTGTTTAGGTCCAGCCGCGCCGCGTTGGCTTCCAGTTGATCCATCTCCTCCTCGCCCAGCTGCCAAAGGCCCTCGTACCAGCCTTCGATCGTAATCCGTCGGTTGGCATCCATTAAGCTGTTGAGCACCCGCACCATCTCCCAAGCGGGTGCAGGCAGCAGTGGCGCGTTGAGGCTGTGAATGTCTGCGTTCGCACCGCGCGCGACCAGCTCTACAAACAGCACGCTCTTCAGCCCGAGATCTATATCAGGAACCATGGAGCTCGGATCGACGCCTCCATCGAGACAATGCATGGCATCGGCACGGATCAGCTCCGGGTTCGCGGCGATAAACGGCCCCAAGTGGATCGAGCCGATTTCCTCTTCACCTTCAGTAATGAACTTCACGTTCACCGGCAGGTCGCCCCGTGTCTGCAGCCAGGCTTTGGCGCCCTTGGTAAATGCGAGCACACCAGACTTGTTGTCTGTCGCCCCGCGTCCCCAGAGCCGCCCCTTATCGATCACGGCGCCGTAAGGCGGATAGGACCACTTTTCCAGTGGCTCTTCGGGCTGCACGTCGTAGTGGGCATAGGCAAGGAGGGTCTTGGCGCTCGACCGGCTTTGCAATTGGCCAATGATGCAGGGCGGACCGCCGTCGATAGGGTAGGCCGTGGCATCCAGCCCATCAGAATGCATCATATCGACGACGAGCTTTGCACATTCCTCCAGCCCGATGTTCTGCGCACTGACACTCTTCTGCTGTACAAAGCGCTGCAGGTCTGCAATAGCCTCGTCTTGGTGCGCGTCGATCCAGTCAAAAGCGGCCTGGAGTTCAGGATGTATGGAGGTCATGATGGTTTCCTCTAAGTCAATAGCTCGGCTTCAGTCGTTGTTCGGGGCACTTGGAAGCCACACCACGCGCTACTTACCGGTGTAGCAACTCCGATCTAGATGGTGTAGTTTCTCTGGTCGGACAGAGATTCTATCAAAATGCTGTTGTTGGAAAAGCACAACATCGAGACACTGAGACAAAGAAGAAATGCATTTCGTCGTTATCGACACCTTCAAGGCAAGCTGCCTAACACGGAATTACCCGTTTGTCAGGCCCGTGCTCAGACAAATAACTGCTGAGCCGTTCGGCACCGTATTCGGTAACCACCATGCTGTCGATTATTCGATATCCGTCCACGCCGGGGCGATATATGCCGGGCTCGTTGGAGAAAACCATCCCTGCTGCCACGCGTGTCGTATCGCCAATGGAGAGCCAAGGCGCCTCGTGACCCTCGACACCCATGCCGTGACCAATGCGATGTCGGATGAACTCGCCATACCCACGCTCTCGAAGAGCAGCCCAGGCTGCCTCGTTTACGGCGCTGCATACCACGCCAGG
>SXGU01367223.1_pt1 | contig 24010 bp, 17 predicted proteins | sample 3174531 | NCBI WGS metagenome assembly SXGU01 (sample SAMN11356863, study PRJNA531348) | freshwater metagenome | isolation source: freshwater sample F1-140 | place: China: Fuxian Lake, Yuxi | collected 2017-12-25
AACAGGTGGCTCTTGCCGGTGCCGCGCGGACCCAGCTCTACGAGGTTGAAGTTGCGCTCGACGAACGGTGTCATCCGCAGGATACCCGCATCGATCTCGCGTTCCGACATCGCGGAGGGTTCCAGTCCGACGCTCCGCAGAAGGAGGCGCTTCCACTCGGCGGTCGTGAACCGGCGTCGCCCCTCTACGAGCGTGCCGAGCACATCGCGCTTCGCGAGCTGGATCTCGCGGACCGACTCGATGGCGAAGGGCCGACCGTTCTTCTCCTGCGCGACGATGGCGTCGTAGCTGACCTCAACCTCGGCGTAGAAGCCGCCGGTGAACATGCGGTTGTAGCGCTCGTCGCCGGCGGTCTTCTCGTCGATGCGAACATCGCGCAGCCGCAGGCTGGGCAGCTCGACGAGGTACGAATCCGTCCGTGCGTCCAAACGGGCGGTCACCAGGTCGATGATCTTGATGGAACCCAGCTCCTTCGCCCGCGACTTGAACAGCTCCTCTTCACCCGCACGCACGGTGCGACTCTGGAGCTGCTTCGTGACGATCTTGATGCCTTCGTCGATCTCCGCTTCGTCGATGGAGGAGCAGTAGCGGCCGAGCAGGAACTCCACGACGTAGGTGGGAACGGGGTACTGGCGCGCAAACATGCGAACCAGGTCCTTGCGAACGACGTAGCCTTCGTAGGCGGCAGCAGCGGCCCGGTCGAGATCATCCAGTTCAACGGTCACGACTCGCCTCCTACCGGGGTTGACTGCTTGTGAAGCACATTTCCGCCGGCATCGACGACAACCAGCCAGGCCATCGTCCCGTCGGCACCATCCTCGACGGGGACAGAAGCCGCCCCGTTCGCGCCCACGGCCCTCGCCTCCTTGTCGAGCGCCACCGAGCTGGCGGCATCGCCGGCCTTCGTCCTCACGTCGACCTTCAAGCCCGAAGCCGTGCCCTTGATGACCACCTTGCACATGGCGCCAACCCACTTGACCGATTCGATGGCCACGCTGACATTCGCTTGCGGCGCTTCGACGACGATCACCGGCACGACGCACTCCTGCACGGTGAGTCCGCCATGGGAGTAGTCCGCCCCGTCCACGAACACGCCGATGTCGGGCGCGATCGCGATCTCGACGTCCTTGTTCCAGTGCCACGGCACCGTCGGGACCGACGGCAACACGCCCCTGGCCAGCGTCGCGCATCGGCGCCAGCGGGTATTGGTGAGCGAGGCGGGTAGCTCGCGCTTGGGCAGGCCGCCCGGCAGGAGCAGCCACCCGTGGTCGGTCACGACCCGCACGCGCTGCCAGCCTGCTGCGAACAGTTCGTTCACGCGGCGAACGAGGTCGCGAACCTGCCCTTCGACGTGGCGGGCGGTCTTCCACCCGTGCTGGTGTCCGTACTTGTCGATGTCGCCGAACTCGGTCCACGCCCGGCCGGAGGGGGCCCCCGTTTCGGTGGGATCGAGAAACTGCACGCCGACGTCCGCGAGGAGCCTCTTGAACAGATCCTGGGTGACCGGCTTGCCCGTCGCCGCGATTGACGGGCGGAAATCTTCGTTCAGCGAGGAGCTGGCGAGCAGGTGCGCGATCGGCGAGGCCGCGGGCTTCGCGGTCGGCGTGACGGGCGGGAAGGCGACCCAGCGCGTCGTGGTCACGGCCTTCGCGCCATCCTTTGCGAGCGCATCAACGAGCGAGCGGCCCACGTCCATGCGCAGACCGTCGGCGAAGAGAATGCATTCGCCCTCGCCGGGCGGCGCATGATGGGCCGGCCGCGGGTAGCCGTGAGCCGCAACCGCGGTGGCCAATGCCCGCGCCTGCTCCTCCAACCACGGGCGGTAGACGGTGACGAGCGCCGCGTGAACGGCCTCGGCGTCCTTTCCCTCGACGGAAGCCAGAGCCCGGACGACGGCGCGATCCGCGCACCATCCCCCCTCGGTGTAGAGGGCGGCGACAGCGTCGGGGGTGCCCGAGCCGGCCCCCGCGTTGACCATCCCGGCCAGCGCCGCGAGGTGTTCCAGCGCGCCGACCAGGGGCGTCCGGCCAAGCCGGGCCCATACGTGCGTGCGGCGGGGACCGTGCTCGGCGTCGAGCTTGAGCAGCTCCGCGACCGCCTTGGGCTGTGTCGTTGCGCCGAGCTTGAGCAGCGATTCCCGGAGCGCATCTTCCTTCGCTGCGGCGAGCGAGGGCGAGGTGTGCGGGTGCAAAAGTGACGGGGAGACCTTGCCGAGCAACGGTGCGATGTAGGGGTAGGTCGTGGCGCTTTCTTCGAAGCGCGCCCACACCGGCTTCCACGGGCCATCGGGCTTGATCAGCCGCTCAGCGGCCGCGAGCACGCTGTCGTTGTCGGGATGGAAGCCGTAGCGCTTCAGCGTGCGAGCGCAGAATCCCGCCCATTCCGGGCCGTCGAACTCCGACTTGACGGCTTCGGGCTGGTTCATCCAGCGCAACAGGTCGCGGTCGAAGTCGGCGGAAAGCAGATCGTGGAAGTCGCTGGCTTCAAGGCGGCGGTCGCGCAGTTCGTCGACGCGCACGTCGGCGAGCCGGCGGAGCACCTGGCGGAGCGCGATCGTGGTGCCCTGATCCTCGGCGAGGTTGAGCCCGAGGCCCTCGCGACCAGAGCCGAGGAAGGCCGACACCGTCCAGTCCTTGCCGTTGCTGTGTCCGAAGAACACGCCCCGATACTGCAGCTCAGCGAGCGGCTGGAGGGCTTCGGGGCAGGACTCGACGGCGCGCAGATCGTCTCGACCGACGCCCGGAAGGTAGATGATCGGGACGGCCTTGCTGTGCGCGGCGTGGGGAACCGTGCCGCCCAGCACGCACCGGAGCCAGATCGCCGGCCCGGTGCGCAGGTCGGGGGCGTACGTGCCGTAGCAATACAGCTCCGGCATCGCGGTGCGGAGGGCGGCGAGCAGCGGCTCCCACTGTCGCGCGCGGTCTGGCCAGAGGATGGCAGCGGGCGCGACGACGTCGCTCTTGTTGAAGGCGCCGGCCTTCCGCGCGTGGGCGACGAGGGCGTCGAGGATCGTGGCGGGTTGATCGGCCATCAGGAATCCAGGTGCGCGCGGATGGTCGCTGACGTGATGCCGACGTCGGCAGGCAGGAGGAGCCGCTGCCGGACTGCTTCGAGTGCGATCATCGGCGCGCGGCGGACAAGCTGCTTGCCGGTGATCAAGCTCGCATTGTAGTCATCCCAGTACTCCGCCCTCTCGCGGCGACACTCTTCCGAGTTCAGTTTCAGGCGCTTGATCGACGCGCGAACCGCCTTCAGGTCCGCGCCCACCAACCCCCTGCCCGGACGGACTCGCATCGTTGGGAAGTAGAGTTCAAACCAGCCATCGGGCACGATGAACGGGTCGAGTACGTCACTCGCGTCGCGCTTCCGGCTGTTCATTCGGGAGCAGGCGAACCGGTAGTTGGACCAGGTGTATGCGACCGCGCGAGCCTTGCTCTTCGGCACGAAGTGGTCCGTCGATCCGGCCCCCGTCGTGGGGTAGACGTAGCAGCAGAAGTAGGCGCAGATGCCCTTGTACGCAGCCCGCAGGTGGGGCGCCCCGGCGCGCCAGTAGGTCGGGAGCTTCGTCCCTGCCGGGTTCGCCGCGAGCCAAGCAGCGCCCGGCGTCGTGACGGCTGCGGTGAATGCAGGCGGCACCGTGAGCCGCTCGTGAACGTGGATCATTCCTCGATCCCGAGTCGTTCGGCGAGAGCCAGCCACCGCGCCCAGAACGGGTCGGTCTCCTTCAGCACCCCGTGCAGCTTCGTGTGAATCCGCCGGGCCTGTTCCGCTGTTGTCTTTGGGTTGTCCAGAGCCTTGTACGCAGCTTCGAGCGCCTCTTCCGCCTCACGAGAGCGGGCCGCCTTGAGATCGAAGACGTCCGAGGTCAGCCAGTTCGAGGCATCGCCCATTCGCCGCCAGGTTGCGTGTTCGACGTTCACGGCGCGGGGCGTCCCGCGCTTCGCGAGGTCGAATGTGAACAAGGCGTCCTGATCTGGATTGAAGCTCGGCTCCAGCGAGGCCAACACGAGAGGAGCGTGGGTGGAGGCGAACAACTGCACGCCCGCCTCGGGAGCGAGACTCTGAACGGCGCGGCGGAGCGACGGCAGGACCGTCCGCTGCCAGAGCGGATGTAGATGAGCCTCGACTTCGTCCACCAGGAGGATGATGTCCCGGGTAGGCGGGAGCCCAACCACCGAGGCGACGCGCTTGTGCTCGCGCCAGGCCCAGACAAGGGCGTAGGCCAGTCCAAGGATCCGCTTCATGCCTGCCGATGCGAGGTTGACCGGTACCGTCCCATACGGGAGCTTGAGCGTCGGGTAGTCGCGGCGGTCGTCCAGCCGAATCCGTGCCGGCTCGTCGAACACGAGCGGTTGGTCAGGCTCGGACAACTCCGCGAGCGCGGCGCTGATCGCAGTGAACTCGGGCGCCTTCTCCCCCTGCCACCTCCCGACATCGTCGATGAAGCCGGCGCAGACCTGGCGCCGGGCCTGCCGATCCATGGCCTCCCACTTCCCCTCCCACAACTCCGCGGCCGACAACTCCGTGGCGGCCTGAGGGAAGTTCTCGATCTTGGAGCGTGCCACGAACGAGTCCCACATTGAGACGGCGCCGTCCGCCTTCACGTACACCACGAGGCTCTGCGGTCTCCACTCGGCCTCGTTGGACTTCTCCTCCCGAACCTTGAAGCCGGCAGTATGGCGGCCGAGATACCAGCCCCGTACCCACTCCTGCTTCGGCCGGTCGAACGTCCACGTGGCCTGAGGCGCAAACTCTACCTTCGGCCCATCGCGGTGCTGGAACAGAGCGCCCATCTCCGCGTTGGCTGCGTCCCGGCCTGGTTGCCTGCGGAACCCGCTGACGCCGCCTACCCGCGTTGTGAGGACCGCCCAGATCGCTTCGAGCACGAACGTCTTGCCGAGGCCGTTGTCGCCCGCGAGCACGTTGAGCCCCGGCGTGAACCGCAGGTCGAAAGAGTCCGCAGGGCCGACGTTGAGCAGGCGAAGGGCGGTGATCATGGGGCTACTTCTCCCTCGCTGCGGTCTTTTCCGCCAGCGTCAGGTGGGTGTCGTTGTCGCGATCTTCGCCCCAGGGCGCGCCCGGCGGGTTCTTGCCGCGGTCCTTGCCCCACTTGATGTTCGGCTTCCAGCGCAGGACATCGGCCTCGATGAACGGGCGGATGTTGAGGCGTACGCCGTCGTTGAGGTCGGGGTTCCAGCCGACCGGTTGCTCGGCGAGGGGCTTCCAGCGGACGAAGATGTCGTAGGGCCTCTCGCCGTCGAGGATGAGCTTGAGACGGCGCTGGAGGTCCTCGGCCCGGCGCAGGCGGTCGGCGGCTCCGGCCTCGCCGCGCTTGTCGGCGTCGCGCTGGCGGGTGATCCAGTCGCCGAGGTAGCGGAAGGCGAGCGACTCGAGGAGCTTGTGGTCGAGGCGGTGGTAGTTCACCAGCGCGGAGAAGCCCTCCTTGTGGCCGTCCCACACCTGCCAGGCGAAGGGGCGGTGGTGGAAGAGCTTGCAGTGTTGCTCGAAGAAACCGTTACGAAGCCAGTCGTCGAGCGAGCGGTTGGCGTAGCCGACGCTGCCGAGGAGGGTCTGCTCGCGGCCGGCGGACCACGCCGGGCCGTAGGCGGCGCGGAGCAGGTCGCGGAGGCGTTCGGAGCCCGCGACCTCGCCGGCGACGGCGGGGAGGCAGACGATCCCGTCGTGATCGGCCAGGGGGTCGAGAGCGTCGGCGGGCTGGTCGGGCCAGCGGTAGCCGAGGAGGCGGGCGACGGCGACCTGGAGCGGGGCGTCGGACGGGGTGACGGTGCCCTTGAAGAGCCATTGGGTCGGGTCTTCGGAGCAGGGCTCGGGGAGGCCGTTCGGGTACTTCTCAGCGGCGATGTTCTGCCAGTGGGGGAGGTCGAAGGGGACTTTCGCCAGCGTGTTCGCCGGGACCTTGATCGTCGAATCCAGCTTGCGCACGGCCTCGCTGTAGCCCCGCGAGGAGCAGAACGCCCAAATCGCTGGAAGGAACTCGGGCGATTTTGGAAGGAGGACGGTGGTGTTGTCGTCGTACCGCTGCCCAAGATAAATGGTCGCGGGCAACGCCTGCATTTGTGTCACCAACACGCCGCGGTGTCCGATACAGTGGATGCCGCGAAGGTGGGTGTTCTTGCGGACTTCCTTGTGTGCCTCGTTGAACGCGTGCAAGCTCCCGGCTCCGTTCTCCCAAAGCAACGCCGAGGAGCGGCCACCGTAATGGAGCGTCTCGACAACGCTGCCTTGCCACGGCACCCATGCGTCGCCAATCAGTGGCACCTCCCAGAAGGAGACGCCAAATCTCGGTAGATCTCCTGTCGCTAGGCCCTGATGGGTATCGACGTAGGCGCTGAGTAGTGGTCCAACCGCGGGCGCCTCCAACGACACCCTTGCATCGACGCCGTTCAGAAGGTCCGATTGGCGAACGGATATCCAGGGGGCCGCCTTCAGCGCCTCTGCCTTGGTGGCCGGCTCACTCTCGCGCGAAGCATCCACGCCGTGCAACTCCGTTCCGGGATTGGGAAGCGCGACGCTGATGGTGACCAACACAACGTTGACCACTTCGCCGCTAATCGTCTCGAATGCTCCGGCCCCCAGTCGAGCGAGCGTGTTCCAGGATTTCTCCCCCAACAACTGTTCCCGCAGTGCCTTGTAGCTGCCCAGAAATAGCCAGTTTTGAGGCGTGACCGCCTGAACCGTGCCCCCGGGGCGGGCGAGTCGAAGGCACCGGTCGACCATTGCCGTTGCCAGGTCGTTGCGGGCGTTGAAGTGATGGGTTGCGCAATGGTCCCTGATAACTGCCGACTGCTTACCCCTCGCGATGTACGGGACGTTGGTCGTGACGAGCGCGTAGTGCGTCGAGAGCATCCTCGCCGCCTCCGCAATCCCCCGCGCCGCGACGTGGTTCTCGTGCTCCTCGGCGTCCACGTCCGGTGGCTCCTCGTTGAGCACCCGCTCCAGCACCGGCCGCAGCTCGTCCGCAGGCGCGCACAGCAAGCTCTCCGGCATGTCCCGCGTCGGGTCGATCAGGCTCCCGAGCACCGGCGCGTCCACGAACAGGTCGAACATCCGCCCCATCCCTCGCTGCTGGCGCACGTCCCTACCAGCGCGCACCCAGCGATCCCGTGCCTTCTTCGTGTCCTCCTTCCGCTTTGCCGCCTCGTCCGCCGTCTCGTCCGGCAGGGGCATCGGAGCCACGCTCAGCCCCGAGCACGCCACGTTCATCCCCGGCAGTACCCGATACCCGCCCGCGTCGGGGTACGTCCACGCCGCCAACGCCAGCGCGAACGCCGCGATCTGCACGCAGCGGTTGTCCAGCTCCAGCCCGTGCAGGTTGTCGCGGAGCACGGCGTCGCACGCCGCCTTCGGTGAAAGTCCCTCGGCGATTCGGAGCGCGACGAGGATGTGGAACGCCGCGACCAGGAAGTGCCCCGAGCCGCAGCACGGGTCGAGGACCTTCAGCTCCGCCGCCGTCTTCGGCCAGCCCTCGAACCGCCCGGCCGCTGGGCTCCCATCGTCCAGCGTCCGCAGATAGGGCATCGGCATCGGGAGTGCGCGCCCGGCGCCCACCCACCACGCCCCAAGCGTGTTCTGGAGCAGGAAGTCCACCATGTACGGCTCGGTGCCCAGCTGGGTGACCGCCGGCAGCTCGTCGGCGCCGATCTTCACCTCGCTCTCGTTCACGTGCTTCTTGCGACGCGCCTGCCAGAACTGGTACACCCACCCGAGGCTGTCACTCGCCGTGAACACTTCCGCCGGAAGCGCCTTGAGAATCTCCTGCAACGCCTTCTGGTGCTCCGGCGCGAGCCGCACGGCCAGCAGCGGGTCGTCCGGTCGGAAAATCTGGGGCAGCACCCGGCTCGCATAACGACCGGCGATCTCGTAGGCGTCCACGCCCTCCTCGGCGGCAAACTCTGCGCAGTCGGCCAGCGTCACCGAGTAGCCATCGGGATGCCAGAGCAGGTCGTTCTCGGCGAGGAAGCGCGCGAACAACATGCGGTGCCAGTGCTCGTACGCGCAGGCCTCGACGAGCCGATCGATGCCCTGCTGCCCGTTCCGCAGGCGGTCGCCGAGCTGGCGGGCGCGGGCCCGGAGCTTCACCCGGAGCTTGCGCTCCACGTCATCGAGGTGCGAGCGAGGCTCGCTGCGGTCTACGTCCAGGCGCAGGAGCGCACCGTGCGCTGCCGTCTCGGCGATGGCCCGCGCGCCGCCCGTGTCGCTCTCTCGGCCGATGGCGGCTTCGAGCTTCCGGCGTAGATCGGTGGGAAGTGCCGCCATGCCCTACACCACCACCGGGCCGTTGCCGATCTGGGTGAGCAGCGCGTCGCGCGCGGCGCTCAACCAGGCATCCACGTCTTCCTTCGTGCGCACGGTCGCTTTCGGCAGGATGGCCGGGTGCGCCTCGGGCTCGGCGAGTTTGGCCGCCTCCAGGCGCGCAGCCTGGAACCGGTGCGGCAGGTGCTTGATGTCGGCGTTCCAGCCCTCGATGCCACGCCAGCCGAGGCTCTGGAGCAGCGATTCGTCCGTGCTGATCTCGATGGGCGGAACCTTCGCGATCTGGTGCCGCGCGAGCACGCCGCGCTGCTGGTCGGGGTCGAGCTTGCCCCACGCTTCGAAGGTTTCGAGCTGGTTCATCTCGATGGTCCAGGTCATCTCCCACGTCGCCCGCGCGTTGATCACCGCAACGCGGAGGGCCACCGCCAGGGTGTCCCCCAGGCCCGGGACGGCGTTGGGCTCCCTCAGCAATCCGCGCGAACCGACGATGGAGGCGCGTTCCGCTCGCACCGCCGCGTCCTCGTCCAACGAGCCCGAGTGCTTCAGCAGACTCTCCAGCCGCTCCCACGCGGGGAGGCGCGCGCTGATGGCGTTGGCCGTCGCCTCCCAGTCGGTTCGGTTCTTTCCAAGCGCCTCGCGTGCGTCGTAGGTGCGCTTCACGAGGTCGTTTCCGCCGTACTTGGCGAGGTCGTCGATGTGGACCGTGGACGGACTGGCTGGGCGCGGCGCCTCTCCCCCGGCCTTCGCCGCGAGCGTCCGCAGTGCCGCGAAGTACGCCGGGAGGGTGGCGGCCTCGTCGCCCGACTTGCAGGTGACGCCGGCCGCCGACATGAGCTTGCGGACCTCTCCCCGTTCGCCTGCGGTGACCGGCACGGTCTCCGCGCGGAACTCGTGCTTCCCGATCTGCGCCCGGTCGAGCGCGTCGATCCCCACCGCCTGGTTGTTGGTGGTCGCACAGCGAAGGTGCTCGGTGAGCAGCAGGATGAACAGGGCCCCGTCGATGGTGTCCTTGGGCCAGCCGTACGGCACGCCCTCGAAGTTGCTGCGGATCTCGCTGCCCTTCTTGCCCGCCGCCGAGTAGCGGAGGAGCTCCACGCAGACCGGGTGCTTGTCGGGGTCGGCCGAGTGCCCGACCTGTTCGAGGGCCTGCGTCTGCCGCAGCTTCGCCTGGATCACCACCTGGGCCCACTTCGGGTTGTCGCCCTTCGCGAACTCGGGGAACAGGCGGATCAGCGCGTTCTGGGCGGCCAACTTGACGGAGTCGGCCAGCGGTCCGCCGCTCACTTCCTCGCCCCCCGCCTGGATCACTCGCGCGTTGGCGAGGATGTCGTCGAGGATGGCATCGAGCTTGCCCTTGGCGTTGGTCGAACGGGTCTGGATCGCGGTCCGGGCCTCGATGCCCGCCTGCGTGGAGGGTGAGCCACGCTTGGCGATGGTCTCCTCGGCCGCCTTGTAGCTGGCGAGCGCGGCTGCGAAGTCGCCGCCACCCTTCGACGGGAGCCACACGAACACCAGCGGCGACTTCTCGCCGGCGCCGACGGCGTCGTTGTGGACGGCTTCGAAGCTCTCCCCACCGACGCCCTGCACCCACACCGGCACGGAGCCAGCGTCGGACTTGGGCATGTCCATCCCGAAGTGCAGGGACACGTCGCGCTTCACCTTGCTCTGCCCCTGCGTGACCGACACCGAACCCAGCGCCGCCCTCGCGGCCAACTGCAAGAGGTCGCCCTTGGCGGCCGAGAGCTTCTCGGCGCCCTCCTGCCAGCTCTTGAATGCCGCCCGGTAGTCGGTGTCCCACAACCCGCTCTCGCGCGTCTGAATGCGGAATTCGTCGTCCACCTGCATCAGATCGCCGCCATCGACGAGCTGCTGGAGGAGCGGCGGGATTCGCTTGCGCAGGGCACCGCTGCCGGTCGTGAGGTTCTCGACGAGCAGGTCGGCGAAGGCATCGGGGACAGCGCGCACGCCGTCGTCGGAGCCCGCCTCACGCGGGAGCTTGCCGATCAGGTAGGCGAGCGCCATCAACCGAGCCTTCAGGCGGTCGTCGTCGCTGGCGCTCCCGTTCAGTTCAGCGATCCGCTCGTACACCTCGCGGGGGACCGTCTCCGTCTGGGCGAGCCGGTCGGCAAGGTTGAAGTAAAGGAAGTCGCCGCCGATCACCGTGCCGACCTCGTGGTCCGCGCCCTCGCGCACCGCATCGAACGCAGCGGTGAGCTGGTTGCGGAGCTGCCCGACCACGCCGCCCTCGTCCACCGCGCGAAGCGCGCGCTCCCAGAACCGACGGCGCACCGGGAGCAGCGGGTAGTCCGCCACCAGCGTCGCATCGTCGCCCGCGTGCGACGCCAGCCGCGAGCTTCCGAGGTGCCGCTTGATCTCCCCGATCTCCTTCGCGAGCACCTTCTGGATCTCCGCCTGCGCCGACGGCTTCTTGAGGAGCACGATCTCGCGGATGACCGTGTCAACGTCGGCGTCCGAGAGCTGCACGCCCACCTTGAACCGGGCCTGGATCTTCTGGAGGAGCTTGGTGTCCGTGATGGCGGACTGGCCGGTGCCGACGAACAGCAGGCGGCCCTGGAAGCTCTTGCACACCGACTCGGTGACCTCCTGCACCTGGTTGGCGCGGTTGTCGTCGGTGCCGATGAACTGCTGGACTTCATCCAGCGCGATCAGCGTGCAGGGGAACTTCTTGCCGTCCGGCGCGAGCGCGAACCGGATCGACTCGATCATGTCCGCGTCGCCCACTTCTTTGGCGACGGGGAACTGCACCTTGAGGTGTTCGCGCAGTTCTTTCGGGTTCGACCATGCGGGGAGGTGCTTGCCGATGGCGTCGTGGAGCCTCGTGCTCATCAACAGGCTGGCCAGCTCGGTGTCCCACGACGCGCCGGTCGCCGCGAGCGTGCCTTGCACCTTGTCGAGTACGCCCTGCCCACGAAGCCAGAGGACGAACCTCGCGCGGTCGTACTGCTCGGGCAGGCCAACCGAGCGGAACACGATCCCGAGGAGCGCGAGGCGCACCGAACCCGCACCGGCCCCGAGGGTGCCGGCGGCGGCGTGGAGGCCGCCGTGCCGCGTCCCGGCGGTTGAAAGCTCGACGAACTGCGCCTTGATGTCGTCGGGGACATGGACCATGCCCCGGGCGGTCTGGCCCAACTCGGGAAAGGTCCGATCCGTCCAAAACGCGCGCAACATCTTCACGAAGTGGGACTTGCCGCTTCCATAGAAGCCGCTGACCCACACGCCTCGCTGCTCGGGCCGGTCGATGTCGGCGAGGTAGGCGTTCAGGATCGTGCGCAGGCCCTTCTCGTACTGGCCCTTGCACACGAAGGTGCTCAGCTCGGAACGCAGCACCGCGAGGTCGTCCGGCCCCTCGGTCTCCGCGACCTTCGCCACGCCGTTGTTCGCCAGCCGCAGGACGGCTGGATCCTTCGCATAGACCTCGCGATTCTTCATGGCGTGCTCCCCACGGCGTGCGCGCTGATCGGCAGCGCAAGGTAGTTCCAGCCATCCCGGGCATCGAGCAGGCGGTAGTTGTTGCCCTCGTGCTCGCCGGGGAAGAAGACAAGGAGGCGGCCGGGAACCTTCGCGGCGACCTGCTGAACGACATCCGATACTTTGAGCAGCCCGTACAGGCAGGCGACGCCGCGAACGGCCACCAGTGTGCTCGCGTCGATCTTCTGGAACACGGCATCGAAGCGCGCGACGATCGCCGCCTGGAACTCAGGTTTGACGCGCTCGATCTCGTCGGGGTCCTCGAAGTAGCCTTCGCGGTAGGGGTGCTCGCCCATCCACCGGGCGAAGGCATCCGTGAGGTCCACCTCGCACCATCCGTGGCCGGCGAGCGTGGTCGCCGCCTCGAAGTCGGTCATCTGGTACCGAAGGCGGCGCTCGTCCGTCTTGTCGTAGATCGCGAACCACACGCGCTGCGGGCCCGCGAGATTGGCCTTCCAAGGGAGGTTCACCACCTGTTTGAACCGCTCGACGAGCTTGTCAATCTGACTGGCCATCGCACAGCTCCATCTCGGTGGGGGTGAACAGGCGCTCCATGCGAAGCTCGACGACACCTGCGGCCGAGCGGACGTCGATCCACCCGGCCCGACCAGCGGCGAGCAACAGGTCGAGCACTTCGGCCGCGTTGCGGTCGAGCAGGCGCGCCCAGGACGACGACAGCAAGAACTGGCCGCGCCCGCCTTCCATCCAGCCAAGGGCGGCAGCGAAGGTGGCGGCGGCGGGGGTGGCCGTCGCCCGAATCCGGACCTTGTTGCTCACGCCTTGGAGGTGGCCCGACTGGGTGAATGACGAGCCGACGTTGCGGGCCATCGAGGCCGACGTGTTCGCCTTGAAACGGGGCGAAACCGCGGCGAGCGTGGCTGCAACGCGGGTGGGATCGACGCCCTCGCCCACCGGGATGGCGACGATGCCGGGAGCCGACGCGCGAACGAGTGGATCGCGCGCCGTCGCGGCGAGCAGCGCGAGGAGCGGACGCGAGGTGGGGTCGGCATCCCAAAGGCGCCGGAAGATGCGGTAGATCGGGATCGACGGGTCGAGGCCGTAGAGCTGCGACAGGTACCGGTCGGCGCGGATGCGGTTGCTCTCGGTGCGCTTCCCGAGCAGGTTCTCGCCGAGGATCAGGCTCCGGAAATCCTGGCGCGTGGTGGTCGCGGTGGTGGCAGCGAGCAGCGTCGTGATCTCGGCCAGCATGATCGTGCGGCTGGAGTGCGCGCCCTTCTCGCCGTCGCGGAAACCGAGGGCCGCGCGCGGGCTCGGCGCACGGCGACGGCGCTTCGGCACGGAGAGGGCGGATTCGGGGGCGGGGATGGGGCTCATCGGCGGGCGCGGGAGTGTATCGCAACGCGCCAGAAAGACCGGAATCTCCTGCCGACTAGGGCGACGAAGGCCGGAAAAGAGTTGAGGAGGGACGGGGCCGGCCGACGCGGGGATGGCGCGGGGTTCGGCGGCCGGCTGGATCAGCCCGTCGCCGCTGGGCGGAAGAGCTGCCACGCGCTCGATGCCGTTCTCGGGCCGAAGCCGTGAACGGACGTCAACGCCGCCGTGAACTTCGCCTCGTCGTTCGCGGCGACATGGGCGGGGATGGCGTCGAGGGCACCCGAGGCGACGGCCGCCAGCAGGGTGACCAGTCTGTAGGACAAGATGGGCAGGAAGCCGCCTCGCGCGTACCCGGCGGCGTTCATCGCCGAGATCAGGTCCTCGTGGGACATCGCTGAGACCTTCGCCGGATCGAGCAGACCGCGATCCCGAAAGGCGGGCATGAGCGAGTACGCCCGGTCCACCGGGTAGAAGTTCACGGCGAGCATGGCGGCAACGAGGTTGGCGGTGGCGGCGGAGTCGAGCATGGCGCGGAAGGTAGCGGGTGGGCGGGGTTGGGGCAGCCTCGGGGGGGGAGATGGCGTGGTGGTGGTCGGTACTGGTGCAGCGTGCACGCGGTACAGGCTCAAAAAATGAGCCTGTACCGGTGAGCCAGTGCGGTCACCTCGCCAGCGATGGCGTCACTCGCCCGCGCTGCGCCCGATGGAGCGCATCAGCCGCCGCCACCACCCGACGAGCTGGTCCCCCTGGGCATCGCGGTGCATCACCCGGGCCACGAACCCAAGCGCCGCGCGTAGCGCCTTGCTGGAGAGCAGGTCTCGACGGCGGTTCTCTCGATCCTCCGTCCAAGACAGCATGCGATCGCGCTGCTCGTCGTCGGATGGTCGGAACACGTAGGTCGCGTAGTCCCCGGTGGTCTTTTCCCAAGCGAACCACGGGCGGCCGCCGTCGGAGGCAGCCAGCGCGACCACAACGGCGCGCCCAGGCAGCACGCGGACCGGCTCACCCGACGCGCGCACCTTGAACATACGACGGAACGCCTCGGCGCGGCGACCGAAGTTGAACTCGGGGATGTCGAGCACCGAAGCGGGGTCTGGCCGACCGCCGCCGTCTGGATTCTGCACCGCCAAGTCCTCAGCATCGACCCAGCGAGGCGCGCCGAGCGCCGAGCGGATGAAGCGGCCTCGAACCACGCGGTGGAAGATCGAAGCGAGCTTTTCGAGCCCGTGGATCTCGCAGCGCACGCCCCCGCCGCGATGCACGGCGCCGACCGCCCGCACCCCGCTGGGCAGTTCTTGGTCCAGGTCATCGCGCACGTCCGTGTAGACCTCGTGGGCGAACTCTGTCTCGACGCTGAGCACCTGGTCCAGGTACCGGAACTGCAGGCTTCCTTCGAGGAACGTGAGGTCTGCGAAGCGCAGGTGTAGATCGAATGGAGCCTCGGCCGGAGCCGGAGGCGGATGCCACGGGGGGATGACAGCTGTGGGCTCCGCGACTCGCAGTTCACGGCCGAAGCCGCCGAACCCCGCGGGGTACGTCGGCGCCGGCGGCGACACGGTGCGGGGAGCCGGATCTGGCTCCGCGGGGGGCGGCGAGGGAACCGCCCTCGCCGTGATGATCCACAACTCGTGGCCGTCGACCGAGCACGGAAGGACGTCAACAACCCCCCGCTCAAGGTCGGAGAGCTTCCAACCCGAGTAGTTGACGACGGCGAACACCGGTCCGCCGCCCCGACCAAAGCCGACTTCGCAGGGGCGCCCCTCGGGGTCAAGGGTCCATGTGCCGGTGCTGGTGAGGACGCCGCTGAGCGCAGCCGGGAACGCCGGGCGACGAGCTTGGCGCATCGCGCCCACATTGGGAGGGAGTTGGGCGGGCCACGGCGTGAGCGTCACCTGATGGGTGACCGTCCAGTTCGATGCCGACCCGTCGAGCAGGACGAGGTCACCTTCCCGGGCACGGGCGGCCGAGGGCAGGACGGCGGCGACAGATTCCGAGCCGCGAACCCATACCTGACGCTGTCCCCCACCCGCCACGGGGCCTAGTTTCGCGAGCACGAACGCCATCGACAGGACTCCGGCGAGAAGGATGGCACGGCGCCATGCCAAAAATTGGTCGCTTCCGAAACAGAGGAAGGTCCTCGCTACTCCTCACCGAGTCACCGTGGCGGCCGCCGCGGCAAGGCAGCGGCGTTCCGACTGAACCTCCTCGTGCAGGATGGCGACGCTGTGATCGACCGCCTCCACGAAGAATGCCGCGCAGGCAGGCGGGGTGGTGGCCGCTGCCGCCGAGGAGAATCGGACCGCAGCGAGGGTTCCGGCTCGGGCCGGATCGCCGAGCCCCTTGACCGACGGAGCCAAGACTGCGGCGGGGAGTGAGAGCAGCCGCGCCCGAAGGGTCTCCAGGACCCGGCGTTTGCTGCCAAGCGGCTCCCGCAGGGCCGCTGCTCTCCCTGGCTTGCGGTCCAGCCCTCCCTCGTACGGCGAGATCTCCACATGCACGAATAGCTCGCCCCGGTCGGCCATCTCGTAGTGGACCTCGAACCCCGCGACCTGGAATTCGGGCTGGCGGAGCTGCCAACTCGCGTGCTTGAAGTTGAATCGTTGGGCGCGATTCAGCGTGGACCTGAACACGTGCGTGCGGAGGTCGTGGCGGGCGAGGCAGGAGATGAAGGCGGGGTCGGCCAACACCTCCCGACAGAAGCCGCCGTCCACGTCGACGAGCCGGTCGGCGACCAGCGTCCAGCCATCCGGTGGGCTGCGGCGTGCCAACTCGATCTCCCGCCAATGCGTCGCGCGAAGACGCGCACCGAGATCCCAAAGGTCGAAGGCGTCGAGATACCCATTCACGAGGACCGTGACGCCACCGTGGGCAGTGGCGAGGCCATCCGCCAGGTCGAGCAACCACCGGCGAGCATCGGCGCGGCGGAGCACCAGTGCATCGGCACAAGAGCTTCGCACGGGCGGCTGGTCGCCAATCGCCCACAACACCGGGAGCACGCGGGTCGTGTTCCCGACTTCCCCGCGCACCGACCGGGCGTACCTGCCAAGTTGCCGGTGGCCTTCGGCTGAATCGATCTTGTTCTCGATCAAGAGCCGAACGGGCCCGACGCCGCCGACGAACTCGGCCTCCACGTCCAGGCGGCCGACGTCGATCTTTCGCTCCCGACGAACCCACCGGGCTGCGGCCGATGCTCCGGCGAGCGCCGCAAGTGCGGACTCCGCGTCCGCGGCCGCGCCGTGGGAGCGATGGTGGTCCGCCACAGTCCGTCGCAACGCATCTCCCGCCAACAGCGCGACGCCCGGGTTCACGTTGGGGTCGAGAAGCCACGCCATGAAGGCGCTCCAACACACCTCGCGGTCGTCGACGCGCAGGGCAAGGAGCGGATTCGGACGACGAGCAAGCTCCACCATCCTCCGGTAGTCAGGCAAGTTCGCCAGGCTACCGTTCAAGGCGGGTGCCGTCAGCGATGTCTCGTTCGCCGCCCTCGCCGAACATGTCCCGGTACGCATACACGTAGTGCGCCGTCGCCTCCGGGTCGATGCCGTAGTAGTACCGGCACAATCGCTTGAACAACGCCAGCGCGTCGTCGTGGGCGCAGACGGAGAGTATTCGGTCCAGAGTGCGCTCGATCCGATGGACGTCCCGGCTCCGCGACGCGATGATCGCGTCGACCTCCGGCGTGTAGAGGGCGACGGCCTGGGCGTGGAGAGCCCGCAACCCCTCCGCCAGCGGGCGAATGGCGTCGACAAGCTCGTCCATCCGGGCCGCGTCGACAGGATCCTCGTCCTGTGGCGGCGGCGGCGGGTTCGCGGGCTGGCGTCGGCGTGGCATGGCGGCTCCAGCAATCTACCGCGGCCGCGCCGCGGCGCGCGATCCCGATGACGTGGGGCGCGCGTCCTCCCCAGGTGCGTGAGGGTGATGCCAGAATTGTGGGCGTGGTTCTGTGTAATCATCGTCATCGGTCGGGCTCGCATCGGGGCGTCATCGTCATCGTCATCGGGCAGGCCGCGGGCCGCGCAACGAGCCACGCCTACTCGGTCGCCTCCACGGCCTCGACCACCCCCTTGTTGAGCGCGCGCAGCGCGCGCTCGATGCTTGACACGCGCGCGTCGAGCCTGCCGATCGCCTGGCCAGCGTCATCTGGTCGTCGGCGGTCGCCCCCGCCGCGGGCGGTGCCAACTTTCCCAGCTCGGTGCGGAGGGCTGCCTGCGCCGCCTCGACGGCATTGAGCCGCTTCCCGACCTTGGCGAACTGCGGCCCGACCTCGACGCGGACGGCAGAGGTGAGCTTCTCGGCCGACACGGCTCCGCCGGCCTCGCCCACCCGCGCAAGTGCCGCCTGGAGCCGATCACGTACCTTCCTCCAACCCGCCCGTTCGGCCTCGGCTCGCGTCACTCCGGCTTCGGCCGCCGCCAGCCGCCGTTCTATCGCCGCCAGCCGGGCCCCGACCTCTCGTCTGCCGGGTTGCCAGCCTGCGACATGCGGAGATTCACGGTCCGCCGATCCGCCCGCCCCCTGGCCACGTCGGCGCGCCGTCCCCGCGCCCGATCCTTGCTCGCCTTCGCTCGGCAGGTGTCGGAGCAGAACCGCGCATCCGAGCGCTTCGCCTCGAAGCTGGTCCCGCACCCGGGGTGCGCGCATGTGCGCGTCATGACGCCAGCCCCATGCGAGTAAGTGATCCGAAACCGAAACTACCCATGAAGCACGATACGAGTACGGGTAGCGGAACTAACCGATCCGAAACGAAACGCGCCGGATGCGGATCACTTCGGCGTGCCGTAGCCGAGCACGGTCGCGATCACCTGGCCAGCCCGCACCGGCTCAACACCGATCCACCCCTCACCGTCGGCGACGGGCCCCAACTCGCGCGCCATCCAGCGGCCCGGCACTACGTCCTCGGGCTTGCCCGGCTTCGGAAGCATGATGATCGCCCGCTCGGCACGGCGCCCGCCCATCTCGGCCACGATGCGGACGACGCGCTCGGGCTTGCCGTCGACCTGGGCGAGCACAGCCTCGGCCGTGGCGACGCCGTCGGGCTGGCCGAGCCGGCCGCAGATCCAGCGGACCATGTCGTCGCCCGCGGTGGCCAGGTCGCCGAGCAGCCACTTCTCCCACGTCCGACCTCGGATCAGGAAGTCGAGCAGGTGCTTGAAGCCCTGGCGTTCGAGGGAGCCGATCACGACGGCCTGGGTCTGCTCGGTCATCTCCATGGCGGTCGTCGGGAGCCGCGCTCCGACAGCCACCTCGTCGGTCTGCATCCAGACCTGCGCCTCGGGCGCGCGGGCTGGGATGAGCCGGGCGGCGCGGGCGCCAGGAGCGGGTGTGAGCATGCTCGCGAAGGGCTCCGGGGCTCGGCCCTCACCGGCGTTCTGGTGCCAGCCGCCGTCGAGGAGCCGACCGATGCCGTCGACCACGGCGTAGCGGCAATGGCCGAACCACCACGCCGTCGGCTCGCCGTCTTCCCACGTCTCTTCGAACATGCACGCCTCGGAGGTGCCGTCCGGGTGTTCGAGGCGGACGACGAGCACCCGTCGATCGATGTCGCGGCGGGCGGCCACGACAGCCCAGGTCGCGGCGAGGTCCGCGTCGGGATCGCTCTGGCGCACGCGCGTCCAGTCCAGGACTTCCTCGTGGTCGTCCTTGAGCAGGTGGATTGCGGGCACCGGCTCGCGCCGCGTCATGATTTGCTCCGACACCATTTGCGCGAGCCAGCGGCGCACCTCGTCGTCGTCGTTCACGTCGATGGAGAGGGGGCGGCGCTCAGGGGCGACGGGGGTGGACATCCGCCATCTTTAGCGCGAGCACCTTCGGCCCCCCAATTCCGCGACGGCGTCTCGGAAATTCGGCTCCCAGCCGCAGCGCTTCGGGCTCAATTGGGGCGTGATCGAGGTTGCCGCCGCCCCTTGCCGCACTTTCCGCGGGCACCTGCCGCAGTTGCCGCCGCCGATTGCCGCGCTGGCCGCCGATCCTTGCCGCCGTTGCCGCACCCCGCTCGGCGCCCTGCCGCCGTTGCCGCGAGTGGTTGCCGCCGCCTCGACGAGGTTGCCGCGATCCTCGCTGAGGTTGCCGCGCCGATGGGCATCCCCGAGAGCATCCTCGCCGCGGCTCTGCGGCAACCACGCCTCGCGGTCGCAACCGCGCCTCCAAACCGCACTCTCCCGCACGGCCAACCGCGGCGCCACGTCAGCGGACCGCGCCTCTCGGCCCCGTCCACCGCGCCCTCGTCGCGACCAACCGGGGCTGCACCCCAGCCAACCGCGCCTCCGCCTGCACACCGCCGTCAGGGACCGCGTACAACCGCGCCCACGCCTCCCGCGCCTCCCGCCGGGGATCGCTTCGTGGCGGGAGACGAACAGGGCCCCGCCCAATCTCAAGCCTCCCTCCTTCCTTACCGCCCTTGCCGCCCCACCGCTGTAGGAGGCGGTAGGCGAAACCGGCCCGATGGATCGCTTCGCGTCGCTACGCTCCGGCCACCACCTCGGAGCCCAACATGACCCCCGCCACCATCCCGCACCGCCTCCTCGACGACCTCCGCACCGATGTCCGCGCCGGCCGCTCGTGCATCGTCACCTACGAGCACCCCGATGGCGTCGGCTGGCTCGACGTGTTCGGGCCCAACGGGATGCGCGGTGGAGACGACAACGCCTTCACCGCCCCCGTGCCGACCGTGCGCCTCTGGCGTCCGGGCGGCGGACCCGCCCCGCTCGCCGTCGCCGCCGCGAACCGCGCCTTCCCCCTGGAACTCGACCGCCTCGCCGAGCGCGCACGCCCGCTCGTTCGCGACGAGTACGCCACCCTCGTGGTGGTGCTCGCGACGATCCGCGAGGCGACGTCCGGACTGCGCTTCCGCGTGCCGCTGGTCGGCGAGGTCGTGACCGAGGAGGGCTCGCCGTCGCCTGCGGCATGGGCCTCGTGCCTGCCGCTCGGCGCGTTGCAGGCTGCGATCCAGCGAGCGACTCGGATTCGTTCCGCCGCATAGTAGCCGTAACACATTATGTAAGGTACAACCTGAATCTCTCTGGATACCCATGCCCCTCATCGGCGCCGCCTACCTCCGCTGCTCGGACCCCCGCCAGGACAAGAGCATCGAGCAACAACGTGAACAGATCCTGGCTCGCGCAGCGGCCGACGGCGTCGTGATCCCAACCGAGAATTTCTTCGTGGACGAGGGCATTTCCGGCCGCTCCACCAAGAAGCGGGCGTCGTACCTGACGCTCATCAAGGCGGCCGAGGCCCAGCGCGACGGCAACCGCGCCAAGAAGCGCGGCGCACGGAGGATCGACCGCCTCTACGTCTGGGCCTTTTCCCGCCTCGCCCGCAACATGTTCGACGCGCTGCGCGCCCTCGCAACGCTCGACGAGGCCGACATCGACGTGATCTCGCTCACCGAGCCCGACGCTGGCGACAGGTCGTTTCGAAAGCTCATTCGTCCAATTCTCGCATGGCTGGCAGAACGGTACAGCGAGGAGTTGAGTCGCAACGTGGTGCGCGGAATGCGAAGTCAGGCTGAAAAGGGCTTCTGGCAGTACGGGCATGCGCCCTACGGCTACGCGATCGACCGCAGCCGAGGCGGGCAACGTCTCGTCGTCACCGAGGAAACGCGCGCCGCCTTCGACACGGTAGGGCGCATCTTCGCCGAGTACGCCGACGGTGCCGACGGCGGCCTGCGCCTCGCGGAGCGGCTGACCCGCGAGGGTGTCCAGCCTCCCGGCCGCGCCGACCTCGAGCGCACCTACGCTCCGGGTTGTTGGCGGCCGAAGCACATCCAGAACATCCTCACGTCGCCGACGTACTGCGGGCACATCGTCCACGATGGCACCGTCGTCGCGCGGGGGGCACACGAGGCCGCGGTGGATGACGCCACCTTCGAGCGGGTCCAGGCGAAGCGCGCCCTGCGCGATCGGAACCGCAAGGACGGCCAGGGCAACGGGGAGAACCGCCTCCGGATCGGCGAGCGCGGGCTGCTCACCCCGTGGCTCCGGTGCGGGGCGTGCGGCGGCTCCGTGCGGGTGTGGCAGGGCGGCCAGAAGTCCAAGCCCACCTTCCTGTACTACTGCGCGACCCGGCAGGAGAACCCCGCGGCCTGCTCGGGCATCTCCATCCGCGTGGAGAAGCTCGACAAGCTCGTCATGGACGTGATCGAGCAGCGGGTGCTCGCGCCTGAGAACGTCCAAGCGCTGATCGCCGATACGCTGATGCGGCTCCAGGACACCAGCGTCGACGAGACCGCCGCCGAGCGCGCGCGGCTCGCCGCCGTCATCGCCGACCTCGACAAGCGCATCCGCGCCGTGGGCGCCCAGGTGGTCGCCGGCGTGCTCGACCAGGAGGACGCCGTCGCGATGAACGCGCCGCTTCGGGCCCATCGCGACACCGCCAAGCTGCAGCTGGCGGCGCTCCCCGCCCAGCGCGAGATGCCCCCGACGGACGAGATCGACGCGGAGGCGTTCCGGGCGGCCGTGCTGCAGGCGTGGGCCGAGCGTCCCATCGAGGAGCGTCGGGACGCGCTCGGTCAGCTCATCGAGAAGATCACGCTTTCGCCGGGCGGTGTGACCGTGACCTACGGCTATTGTCACCATGAACCTGCAGGTCCGCCAAACACCCCCACATCACACCGCGTCCCATCCACATCCACGCAGTCCGGCGCCCCGGCGTCGATGAGCGGCGACCCCGCAGCGAGGTGCAGATCCCAATTATCCGGGGCCACCCCAGTAAACAGCGGGTCGACGCTCAGATTCGTGGCATCGACCTCGGCCAGACCGGACACCACCGAGTCGATGGGCAGGTTGGCGTACAGGTCGGTGTAGCTCACCGTCCACGTGCCGAGGCCAGCGGCGGCGGCGCCCTCGGTCACCGTGCCCCCGGCCTCGTTGGCGTAGATGACACTGTTGACGAGCGAGACAGTATCAGCCTCCTCGATGTACAGGCCCCCACCAGAGGTGATGTGGGCGCCGAGCACGTTGCCCGCGACCACCGACTGGTCGATCGTGACGATGCTCGCGCCGGTCGACGCCACGCCCCCACCGAACGCGGTACCCGAGCAGGCCAAGGCGTTCTCCAACACCGCGACGTTCTGGAGGATCACCGTGCCGCTCGAGACAAGAAGGCCACCACCCTGGCCGTCGGTACTATCGGCCGAGTTTCCCGCCACCCACACGCGCGTGAGGTCGAGCGATGAGAGCTCCACGTACACACCGGCGCCGGACACGCCGGACGCCCCGGCAATGGCGGTGGACAGGATCGAGCTGTCGCTGAGCATCACGCTCCCCACGCCGGTGACGGCCAGCGCCCCGCCGAGCACGTCGATCTCGTGGACCTCTGGGTCGACCACCAGCGTGTTGCCGGTGATCGTCACCCCAGTGCCGCTGAGCACGCCACCGCCCACGTAGGCGCCAAGGCCGAGCACACTCCCGGTGCTGACGGCGGCACCCGCGTTGACGTCGATGGTCACCGTGTCCAGCGCAAGGCTCCCGCCCATCACCGCGAGCCCGGCGCCGAGGCAGAAGCTACCCCCCTCCACACACGCGTTCCCCGTGACGCGCACCCGCGACAGCCGGTTGTCACCCCCATCCACCCGGACGCCCGCGCCAATCTCGGCGTCGCCGCCCTGCACCGTCAAATCGCGCAGCTCGCCGCCGCCAAACATCAGCACCACCGGGCCGCCGCCCTCGATGACACTCAGCCCCTCCCCTGCCCCCTGGATGATCGCCGGGCCGCCCATCGAAACGGGGCCCTCGTGCACCCCGGCGCCGAGGCAGACGAACACCGCGTCGTCGCGGCGCAAGGCGTCGGTGATCGTGGGGTAGTCCTCTGGCACGCGATGCCCACCATCCACGTGGCCGTCGCAGTCGTCGTCCACGCCGTCGCAGTTGGCGTCGTCGAGCCCCGTGGGCACGCAGGAAGCGGTGTCGGCGGTGTCCCAGGGGCCGGTGTCGTAGGCGGTGTCGGCAGTGTCGGGAACGCCGTCGCCATCGATGTCGCCGGGGAGGGCGCGCGGGTGCTGCGCGTCGCCATCAGCGCAGGCGAAAACGAGAAAGGGGAGCATGCCGGGCGATCCTATCGCACTCAGGCACGCTCCCCTCGACGGGCAACCCGCCTCGCTAGTCGCGGCGGAAGAAGCCGTGCCCGTAGGTGGGGACGTCGTAGTCGTCGCGCAAGGACTCGTAGCCGCTGTTGAGGCCGCGCTTGGCGGGGCCGCTCGGCTGGAGGTTGGCGTTGACCGCGCGGGCGATGCGCACCTCGGCGGGGACGGTCGTGTTCTGGCGACCGGCGCGGGCTTCCTGGAAGCCGGTGGCGATGACGGTCACGTGCACCTCCTCGCCCATCTTGGGGTCGATCACCAGGCCGAAGATCACGTTCTCGTCTTCTGCAGTTTCCTCCGACACCATCTGCGCCGCCTCGTTCACCTCGTAGATGGTGATGCCCGGGCCACCCGTGAAGTTGAGGAGCACGCTCGTGGCGCCGGCGATGCTGATGTCGTCGAGCAGTGGCGAGCTGATCGCCGACTGCGCGGCATCGACGGCGCGGTGGCTACCGGTGCCCTTGCCCACGCCCATGAGCGCCCGGCCCTTGTTGGCCATGATGGTGCGCACGTCGGCGAAGTCGACGTTGATGACGCCCTGGTCGTTGATGAGGTCGGAGATGCCCTTCACCGCCTGGAACAGCACGTCGTCGGCCATGCCGAAGGCCTCGGTGAACAGCGTACGGTCGTCGACGATCGACAACAGGCGCTGGTTCGGGATGGTGATCAGGGTGTCGACGTTGCGCATCATCAGCTCGATGCCCTCGTCGCCCTGGCGCTTGCGCTTCTTGCCCTCGAAGGAGAAAGGGCGAGTGACCACGCCCACAGTGAGGCAGCCGAGCTCGCGCGCCACTTCACAGACGACGGGCGCGGCGCCGGTGCCGGTGCCGCCAC
>SXGU01281649.1_pt1 | contig 24009 bp, 20 predicted proteins | sample 3174531 | NCBI WGS metagenome assembly SXGU01 (sample SAMN11356863, study PRJNA531348) | freshwater metagenome | isolation source: freshwater sample F1-140 | place: China: Fuxian Lake, Yuxi | collected 2017-12-25
AATTGGATGCGATGACGACTATCCGGTCTCCATCCACCACGCCGATTAGGATGGTTTGGCGGGCTTTTCCAGATTTGGCTCCGGTGGTGTGCAGTTGAATAATTGTCCAACCCATCCATTCGGTGATGGTCTGCCGTCCGCCAGTGATTGCGAGAATCCAACGATCAATATGATGCAAGCGGGTGGAGAAAAACTCCGTCACTAACTGAATCATAAAAAAGCGGTGGAGCAATCGCTGAGCGGCATTTGGCAGTTTCATATTGTTGAACCGCTGCAAGTAGAAGGGAAATTCACAGACCCTTGCACTCTCACAAAGAACGCGCGACCCGCACGCTGCACCCGCTGCATGAGGTCATTATGCCCCAACCTTTGCCCAGCCATTAGCTGACGGTCAGAGCCCTTACTAAAGTACTTGGTGGGGAGGTTTGACGCCAAAGCAGAATGACCGCGTGGGCAAGCAAATGCCCAACATTTATGACCATTCAACCTCATGTACCTTGTCTGAGGCGCGGGATCACCAGCCTGAGGTCTTTCCGAAAGCCGCCGCTGTCGAAACAACCCGTACACTGCCGTGTGGTGCGGCAACCCGCTGATCGAGTACTTATCATGCCCCTCAACAATGAAAATAATCGCATGAGAGACTACCGGCATCAACTATTTGGCTGCAACGATAATCCTGTCCAATCTCATATCTATCATTCATGTCTCATAGTCGCTTATCCCAATCTACACTTCGTGGAAAGCAAACAAGAATATAGCCTTAGGGCGTGAGCGTCACCTTAATGGATTGTTTGCCCGAAGCCACCATATTCATCCCCTCGTGAAAGCTGGAGAGGGGCATCTGGTGGGTGATAATCTTGTCCATCGGCAGCAGACCTTTTTCAAGCATATTGATCGCGATAGGGTAGCAGTACGGACTTAGATGTGCGCCGTGAATATTTAGTTCTTTTGAGTCACCGATGATTGTCCAATCGACAGTAACAGGGTCTCGCATCACACTGAATTCGACAAATGTGCCAAGCTTACGGATCATTCGTAACCCTTGTTCGACTGCTGCAGGATAACCACTTGCTTCAATGTAAACGTCACATCCATAGTTATCCGTCAGTTTCATGATCTCATCAACCACGTCAACTTTGGAGACATTGAGTGTCAAATCAGCTCCGCATTGTTTGGCGACTTCGAGGCGGTCTGCACTCATATCAATCGCAACTAACAGGCGCGGCCCCTTCAAGCGAGCAGCAGCAACCATACCCAACCCCAACGGCCCGACCCCTGCAATCACGACCACATCATCGAACTGAACATCGCCGCGTTCAACAGCGTGGATGCCACAGGCTAGTGGTTCGATGAACGCTGCGTGGTGGGCTGGCACAAATTTTGGGACTTTATAATTTAGCGATCCAACAGGGAACTTCACGTATTGAGCCATTGCGCCAAAAGTTGCTTGTCGGAAGCCATAGACGTCGTGCTTGTCTTGGCACATCCAATACTGCCCGCGCTTGCAAAACCTGCAGTTCCAGCATGGTACGATTTGTTCCGATACTGCCATGTCCCCTAAAGCGAGACCGTATTTTTTTTCAGCGCCCTCACCCAACGCCACCACTTCGCCGCAAAATTCGTGACCGGGGATGACCGGTGGCTGGCAGTAGCCTGACCGGTATTGATCGCCCCAAAACAGCGGCGCTCCTTGATAACATTTCAGATCGCTGGCGCAGATACCTACGGACTTGACCCGAACAATAATTTCTTCGGCTTCAGGGTGCGGGACCTCCCATTCTTGCAACCTGTAATCCTCTGCTCCCCAGCACACAATCGCTGGCATGCTCTTGGGTAAGGATTGATTGGCATGATATTTCATTGGATAAAACTCCTATTTTTATGATCAGTATATCTAGAGATTTAACACGTCAAATGCGATGCCAAATTTTTTTTCATATATTTTAGGTTAATTTTGCAACAGTTGTGTACTGTGGTATATTCCGGCATGCAAAGTATACTGTCCGAAAAAGTAGTCATCATCACTGGGGCAAGCTCAGGGATAGGGGCAGCAACTGCCCGCCTTCTAGCCGATCATGGATGCAAACTTGTACTCGCTGCCCGCTCAGCCAGCAAATTGCAGGCCTTAGCCGATAGTATTGCCACAGAAACGCTGGTGGTACCAACCGATATCACTTTGCCCCAGAACATAGTTAATATGGTCGATAAAACCATAGAAACTTTTGGGCGCGTCGATGTCATGTTCGCCAACGCAGGAATTTATATCCCCGGTCAGGTGTCCGACGGCAACCCCGATGCCTGGTCAAATCTCATGAAGGTCAACGTTGATGCAGTTTTACGCTGCGTTCATGCTGTTCTGCCACACATGGGAAAACAGCATTCTGGGGATATTCTGGTGACCAGCTCGATTTCGGGCCATTTAGACATACACTGGGAACCGATTTACAGCGCATCAAAACATGCCATCCAAAGCTTTGTCCATACCCTTCGCCGTCAAGTCGCTAAGCACGGCATTCGTGTGGGAGCGATTGCGCCTGGTGCTGTAGCCAACGAATTGTGGGGTTTCACTGACTCTGCCGAAATTGAAAAAGCCTCGGTCAAAAACCATCTTTACTTGCGCTCTGAAGATGTCGCTCAAGCGGTAGTATTCATGCTAACACAACCGTTGCATGTCACTATTCGCGATCTAGTCATACTTCCCCAGAATCAGGATTTGTAACAGAGACCCTCGGAACCACTGACTGGACTTCACCGCCTATACTACACGAGTTGCTCAATAACTCTGCAATACTCAGGTGGCGCCTTACTCTAAAATTCACTCGACCAATGGCTTATATTCAAAAATAACTTTTGTTCGTCTATTGTAAAAGTTTAGATTAGCCGAGGACACAGGCGTTTTTCACGATCGTGAAAAAGGGTTAGCAGGCCAAATCTTACGATTCTCCGCCAGCGTAAGCTCATGTTCACGGTTCGGCCGCAACGGGCCTCACATCGCTTTAGAATGCGCGTATTGCTTCTGACAACAAATCGCAGCTTAGCCACCGTCAACGACAATGGATTAGCCGGTATGGCATGTAGAATTTCTTGGTTCGCACAGAACTACTGCTCACACTAGATAGATGGGTTCAGCCGTGCGTCGCATCACCATCATCTTCTCCCCCTGACCGCCCTCATATGAGCCCGCATCCAAGAATTTTGGACTTAAGTGGATAGATTGTACTCGGGCTTCACCGCATTTACCCGACCATTTCGGGTGGCCTACTGGAAATCAAAGGATTTCACCAGCACAATCACCGGTGCCTTTGACACGCGGCATGGGCTTACGACTGGATTACACTAACAATATGAGCTAGAGCAGACAGGATGAAAATCGCCCGTCCCGTCCGTCTAGCAGCCAACAATCTGCGTCTAAACGACTGGCGGGTGAATAGCGTGTGATTCCAATTTATGTCAATGACGCGCTGCCAGTTCTCGGGCTTTACGGCGATGGACTTACCCCAGACGAAGATCCCCGCCGAAGTCACTGGAAACTAAGCGAGACCCTAGGCATCGGCTACGATGGAGAATACCTAGTCGAGGAAGCTGAGTTCGATAACATCGACATTGGCCACTACGGCTTGGGCTCCGAAGCGCGATTCCAGTTTACGTGTGACGTCTTACGAGGTAGTCCATCACTTCGAGCACAGCGATACTTGAGCCGTAGGCTAGGAGCCGACTAGCTAGCGTGTGACCAATGCCACGGGCGCCACCCGGCATTACCGCGGTCATTTCGGCTGACAATATGATTTGTCCCTCCGGTTCCGGGCATCGTTAGCGATGGAGTAACTTATATTGGCCGATGACAAATACAACAATTAATTGACCCACTTACGCTAAAATTTAATCTGCCATGTGACAAGACCCACTTTGCCCAACCTCGACCAATGCGAAGCCTAATGGGTCCAAATCTCTTAATAGAAAATTCTCCGGAAAGAACTGTTGCACATATCAAACGCAAATTGCGCAGCGCCACTAGAACAGGTATCTCAGCCCCAAAGATTGCTATACCGCAAGCGCCTGATTCACCATCGTACACTCTCCGCACCACCAGCAATTTCGGCAGTATTAGCGTCTAGACCGCACTCTTTTTTGACTGCCGAACTCCACCGTGCTCCTGCATCCAAAACACCCAAATAGGCTTGTCCCCAGTGAGCCGGCGGCGAACAGACTATGGACCCCGCCGTGGGGGGCCAATACAAGAAGTATGACGGTGGAGCTGTAGAAACAACCTGCCACCGATGAGCCAGACCCGCACAAAAGCTGAGGCTACGGGTTTTGAGTTCCCTGTCCAATCCTGCCGCGACAAACCCAGCTTCTATCGCGTTATAAACCGCGATGATGTTTGCTCCACAGCCAGATACAAAGCGCCGACAGTTAAAAGCGACAACACAACCTGCCCACAGTCAGCACTTGCAAGCACGCAAATGCCACCTTTCTAGTCCAAACGTTGATCGCCCTCAAGCCATCCAACCGCAAAACAATTACAAGCCCCACCTTGCACCCCTGAATGGCACACTTCAAACAACCACTTGGCAGCTAACACCTTCCCTATTTACTACCCGACGATAAGCTAAAAAAACACTCGCCACCTGCACTCGGATCTGTAAAGACACCCAACACACGCAAATCCAAACAGGTAACGAATGTGTAAATAGTCGAGCCGCAAAAATCATCCCCACAAGCTCCTAAACTCCACAGCCGCACACTTCGCCAAACATTCCCTCTCTACGGCAAGGATTTCCACACGCCAGCCCCGTTTTGGACCCAGTCGTTACTAGGCCCAAGCACACCAACCTTCAATAAGGTCGTTAGCTATGCTTGTCCCCGAAATGATAAAGGTAATGCATCCCTTCCCAACAGAAGATGCACCAGTCCAACACATAATTCCAAAAGAAACAAATCAAACATTTACAACCAGACAAAACAATAACACCATATGTCCTGTACGATTCAAATCAAATTTCTTCGAAAACAGCACTGCTTAAAACTTATACAATTTTACGGCATTGCTGTAAAGAATTTTTCTTTGCTCTGACGTCGAAAGTTTTTCTAAATACTCCCGATATAAATTAATAATAACATCGTATGAACTAAAAAGCCGATCTACGGGCCAATTTGAACCGATGATGCAACGGTCTGCACCAAAAGCCCTCAAACAGGTCTCCACCCATGGTCTAAGAGATTTCTTCGTGAAGAATGGATCAGTCATGGCGACACCAGATATTTTCATAGTGACATTCTCCGCCTTGGCAAGATCCTTGACAGCCTTACTCCAATTCATAAAATAGGAGTCAGTTCTCTTACGCGGAAATCCAATGTGCTCCAAGACAATAGGAAGATCCGGATGGCGTTGAGCTAACTTTCGAGCCTCGCTCATGTTCATCCATTCGCAATCTAAGTCAAAGACAAGCCTGTTCCTCGCCATCCACTTCAACGAATTTTCATAATTGCGGCTAATTTCCCTCCGAGCAAGCATTGGCTCTGCCAGAAAATCACGAACACCAACAAAAAGTTTCGAATTTGCATGTTGCTCAAGTTGGGAGATCGCATCCACTTCCGCGAGTGAGCAATCAGCGACGATACGAATAGGAATTGGTGATTTCTTATTCATTTCAGCAAGCCAAATAGTTTCAGTGACTGGATTTGGTGAACCAATCGCTGCTTGAATGTGCACCACTCCTTCTACGCCAGCAAAACGCGACTCGGAGTAGAAGTTACTCACTACATATTGAAGAGCTTTGATGGGATTGATATTCCCAAGAATTGGGTGAATGAAATCGCGATCAAGCCAGACCCATCTTAATTCGGGATGACTAAAGTCGTAGAAATGGGCATGTGTATCAATAATAGGTATCTGCTTAGCCATATCACTTACCTCTTTTGGTGTGTATCTAGTAACGAGCTCTCAAGTCATCGCGCTTCTAGTCCAATATTATGTACCCAAACGATGAGTGCAAACTTTATGCACTTTCTACCAGTTGGCTATATCGTACACTAGTATCCGGCTCTGGTCAAATAACCCTTTTGGATGACCTTAGCCCAGCCATTGACAAGGGAAGCAAGCGTAGCCAAGACTTCCACCGCACTCTGCCAGCGGCCTCCCCATCGATATTCACACTCTACCGCCAAGGCATTTTCAAAAGCGCATCTTTTTTGTTCTCGAATGTCTGATCAAACTCAAGGTCCGGGATTGGATCAGAACCAATTCCGTAGCAGACAATAACTCACCATGCACGGCGAACACTGTCAGGTTTTCCGTCCGGGCAGACTATCATCAGGGAACTGCCTGACACACCTCTCCTAGTTCAGCTATCTAGTGCCCTATCTTTATCTCTGGTACTGGTGAGCACATGTGCGATAAAGGAAGTGAGATCTGACCCACAAACAAACTCACATTTCTACTGTACCATCGCGGAGCCGGTGGTAAACGCAAACAGGCGCACTTGCCCTGCGCTGCCACCGCATCCGGGCAAACACACCCCATTGAAGAGCCCACCAGCTGCGCTTACAAATATCTCCCAGGAAGCCATACCTGCATGGCGAAGGCCGACCAATACTGTATTTCGGCACTACTCCCAGGAGCCTTGCTCCGCGCTGCCAGTTATCGACCAACCTGTTGAACGCTAACACCCCATTTGAGATTTCGGCTAGCGATGGGTGGGACTTCTTCGACCCGAACAACCAGATAACCGTTATCAAGGAAACTCTGAATCTGCTCATCTGACAAAACTTTGTAGTTAGACATGGTGAACCCGGTGTTTTATCAATTTTAATAAGACCGAGCAATTTTAAGCCTCCCCCAAACAGATAGAAAACTTTGACGGCTTCCATGACTCTTATAAACATAATTGCAAATCTCTGAAGGGCGACAGAGCTATCGGTAACACTATTTAATGTTCAACGGGGTTTGATCGGCGCAATGAGCGAGCATTAGACAACTCCTGTCAAATGCCATTGGCTGTCCACGAGGCACCGTACCCCGCCAAGACTTGGTCCGCGGCTACCCTCGCTCGGCTTCGTTTAGCATTCCTACAGCGCTGGATTACCAACCCGCACTCCTTTTTTCAGCCACCGACTAACCTACAACACGACCCGTTATGCGCTGTCACTACCGGCTGGGCGTGTCCCAACTACACTGGCGCCGCCGCATACAAAAAATTCTGGGGGACTGTCCCCCTACCTATTCAGTGCCCATCTGTTCAGGGCGATCGCTCCGCATCGAGCGCATCAAAGACTTTCGGTGCTATTGGTTTTTCATACCTCACCAAACAACTTTATCCCTCACTCTAGAGCCTCTTGCGCCTGCGCAGGTCGCTAGTGTGCCCGTATAGTGGCGCGTCTAATTGATAGCTACTCGTATATTTAAGGTTTTGGCTCATGCGACATTACAACAGACCTTCTATGGTCTCGTAAGCTCACTGCACTCTGAAAGCTCTTAGCCGTCACATCATCAAGCATGCACCTCTATTCTTCTCCTTGTTTGACACCGCTTTCCATTCAACACGGAAATAAGGCGCGACAGTAGTTTGTTTTCAAACAAACAATATTTGAGTAATTGATACCGTCACTTATTACGTAGCCGAATGATTGAGCAGCGTCTGCTAAAGTACAATATGTGGCGCACTGGCAAATAGTCTCAATTGGGGAGTTGAGGTTTTCAAGAATGATGTGTATGCCGCAACCTTTCCGTCGCTCTGGCCACACCTGGCTGCTCTACCTGTCTTATGCTATCTTCGGCTATGTACTAAATGGTCTAGGGGCGGTAACCCCGTTTTTGAGGGCTGAGCTGAACCTGTCCTATACGGTCGCCAGCCTTCTTTTCAGTGCCTTCGCGACGGGTATGATTGCAGCCGGATTTGGCGGACACCGGCTTGTTGCCCATTTCGGGCGCAAAGGTCTCGTGTGGTTTGGCGTGTTTGCGATGTGCACTAGTGAGTTGGTGCTGATGGCTGGGCGCTCAGCTTGGCTGGCAATTGGCGCATCTTTCTTAATGGGTGCCAGCGGTTCGCTGTTGGCCAGCGTGGTGCCACCAGGGCTGTCGGATGAACATGGCGAAAGCCGTTCTATAGCACTGTCAGAGTTAAGCCTAATTGCCGCAACGTCGAGCGCCGCTGCACCGCTGCTAATCGGCTGGTTTTCGTATACCGTGCTGGGCTGGCGCACCGGGCTGGCGCTACCCTTTGCCGCTGCCCTGCTCCTGTGGTTCGGTCTGGGGCGCAGCGTGGAAATGATCGAAAGCCCTTCAGCCTCGAGCGACCAGCCAGCGCAGGCGCACAGCGGCAGCCTGCCACCGCACTACTGGATCTATTGGGTGATGATCATCTTTGTAGTGGCATCAGAGTTTTCCATGGTGGCGTGGTCCGCCGACTATTTAGCAAAGATCGTTGGCCTACCCATGGCTAGTGCGGCACACTCAGTCAGCTTGTTCCTAGCCGGCATGATCGTGGGACGCCTAACCGGTAGCCGCCTGCTGCTGCGTTTTAGCCCATTCCAAGTGCTGACGACGTCGCTATTGCTCGCCGTAGCGGGGTTTCTCCTTTTTTGGAGCGCGCCACCCGCTTGGGCGGGCGTCGTTGGCCTGTTTATTACAGGGGCAGGAATCGCCTGCCAGTACCCCCTGTTCCAGTCAATGGCTCTAGGCGCATCGGGCGGACGAACGGTGGAGGCCAGCACACGTGCCGGCCTGGCTTCTGGGATTGCCATCTTCCTCTCACCATTGATCCTAGGGCGCCTCGCCGATACGGTGGGCATCCACGTGGCCTACGGCATAGTACTTGTCCTGCAGCTGGTGAGCTTGGTGATTACTCAGCTCACGAACAGACAATCAAAAGAAAGGCGCGCTGAAGGTAAAAACACGGCCCTAAGCAAACAATTACGGAGCATCAGCAAATTTGACAGGTCATAAACGGCCACCTCAGCCGCCCACTGGTTCTGGCTTTTCCCACCACCGCAATTTATTTGACAAGGGAATTAGCACTGCAGCCAGCTTGGACATATGTACCAGGTCCATATCGCCCAGCACAATTCACTAATTTCAACGGAGCTATGAGCAAAGAACCGAACAATGATTGAAGTCTTTTCAAACAATTTCACAAGCTCAAATCCGGGTTACCCACGGTACAGAAACATACTGATGAGGTCGCATTTGTTGAATGCGTCCAGCCAGCACTTGAGGCACTTCCAACCATCCTCCACGCCTGCACCGCTCATGCACCGCCGACTGCCAACCATAAACTCAGTAAATCTCAAGTCCCATTACCAACTCTGCATCCGGTTCATAATCGCAAAACAACTGACCCCGCCTACTTTCCACACTCAGATATGCAGTAGGGCAACCAGCAAGTCGGGCATGGCGTCCAACTCCACTTACGGAAAACTCCACAAATATAAATAAGCTCCACCACAGACAAGCACAATAATAAGAAGGACGATCCAATCGCATTTTCCGTGCCCAAGTACCCACAACTGAAAAGAACAGTATTATGAACCCTCTCATAAACAACCATTGAAAGATTTACAAGTATCCGCCAACAAAGCAAATCCCAATTCAACAATAAACACAGCGGCATGAATGTTCCGATAACGAGCATTCCCCACAAAATCAGCTTGCTAAACCAAAAAAGAGAAGGACTATGACGTAATAACCCACACACCAATCAACCCACAAACAAAAATAGATATTGCGACGACCTTCCGGTAAGACTCGCAAACCAATAGTTCTTGCACAAGGCACAAAGAAAAGGCTCAACTGAATGAAACAATCTCCCCGCAACCAAACAGTCCAACATTACTAGCCTCTATAAACTTAACTTCCAATTTTTCTTCGGGCCCAACCAATTCATCAAGCGATGACGGATACAATTAGGCAACCAATCAATCGCGTTTCACAGCAGCTTTGGGGTTTCGTAACAAACAATTCCACATAATAAGAGAAAGCCCCAGTGGCACGAGACCACACACCCAAGCAACTCCTTGTCACTATGCACAAAGCCGATCGCCAATTAGCACATCAACCCCCCCAAACACTCAGCCACCATGATACGAACCGACCGGCTATGTCTCATACACCCGCACAGCTTCATCAACAGAAGCACAACAATGCCGAACCCATGTTCTCATACCTAATAAGTATTGAAACAAAGGACAAATGCAGCGAAACACCAGTAATGAAACAAAAGATGATGGCCGAGAGCAAACTAATTGAATTTACAAAATTTTGTTAATTCCTTGAAGCAATTGGCACCCTCACCTGTAAACAATCCACCCATCCAACTATTCCTCTAGCCCATATTTCTCGGAAAGAAATTCAACCTATAGCCTAACGATGCGACTGCTTTCGTGGTACCAACCAATAGCGCCTACATAGTATGATGAGGGATAGGCCCGCATCAACTTCCAAGAGGAATTATGACTACGCGGCCAAAAAGATCGTAGAAAACGGAAAGAATTTAACCCCATGCACTATGCTAAGTCGATCACGTTATATAGCCGATTAGACGAGCGAGCAAGCCCCCTCCCCCCCAACTTCCAATACTCAACCACACAGCCATCCTGCCCAATAAATACTAATGACATTTCGAAATAAATTCTTTCACCAACACAGGCAAAGCCAGCATCCTCACCAACAGCACACGGCATGCCAACATCTGCTCGCTTTAGGAAGGCGAGTGATAGAGGTCAATCAATGGGTAGCCTAGTAGTAGTCACCCTCAAGGGCACGGACAAGTCGTACACATACCCGTTCTGTAACAATAAACGCAAACCAATGTCCAGTGTCTCTACAAAAACCATATCCGCTCAATACCACTCCGCCAACAGCCAATCGCATCCACATCAATTCCGTCTCGAAAGCCGAAACAGAACAAGACCCCAGGTGCAGCCACCCCGACAAGCCACCAATCAACTCACAGATTGTTGACCATTCACACTCACACATACCACGCGGACACAGGTCCACTGCAGACCAAACCCCACACACGCCAACGCAACCCGTAGACCACGATTAGCCAGCGAGTGAAGATACAACGACATTACCCCGTAGGGTACGAGGACATCAGCATTTACGCGCGAATTTACTTGTTGCAACTCGTCCGCATAACCAAAAGAAACATACCGATACCCATAGGTGAAAAACATCAAACAATAGCAGTAATAACCCCCCGGTCACCCTGACCTAAAGCTTCGAGTAATCCTCAATCTTAGCGTCCAGTTCCAAAATCCCCTCAATAAATCAAGGTTGCAATAACTTCACCATAAAAGGAACACACACACCAACATACTCTATTCAAAACAAAAAACTCCAATCACACAACAAACCTTAGAAAGAGGCAAAACTGCCAGCCGGAATAAAAACCTCAACTCATATTATGTAAGAACAATAGCAAGCACCAGTATAAAACGGAAATGCGTGCTCTCAAGCGACTCAACCATCATATGAAACCTTTTACGACCATCAATGCCGTTGGGGTCGCCATTTCCTCTTCACCTCCAATACGATGCCAGATAATCTACAGGATTTCTCACAAAGCCTAATCGCAATTTAGTACCAAATCATACAATTGTTCAGGTCTTATCTCCGAGTAGTAAAGTTTTTCCACGTCATCCCACCTATCGTGCCATTTGTCTAAAAACTCTTTTTTTTCACGTAGGGCTAGGCGGCTATGTCTTACGGAAGTCTTAACATCTACTAATATAGACAAGTCCACTAAATCACTAAGCTCTGGAGAGAAAGAATATGCCCCTTCCAGTAAAATCACTTTCGCCGGTTGTCGATGAGTAAAATCCAGTTTAAGCCTATATGAGCCATCGCCCTGTGTCCCAAATGCGAAATCGAATGATTGCCACTTGACTGGCACACCTTTGAGCAGAGGTAGTAGAACAGAGTGCCTAAGTCTTTGCCAGTCAAAAACATTTTCCAGCTTTTCCTTCGTGGTGAAACACTCCCATTCCGATTCACAAATAGTATTCGAAAAAAAGTCGTCAAGAGGCACTACAATTGCATCAACAAATCCACTTATTGAATTTGCAAGTGTTGATTTGCCCGATCCACTACCGCCATCGATTGCAACCAATATTGGACCAGGCTTTAGCTCTTGTGCGAGCTTTATCCTTTCTAATACCTTAATTAGTGATAAGTGCATTGGATTTTAAAGGTTTGCTAAGGCCAAAGGGATTTGAGAGGCAAGCAATATACGCTCCAAAAGATTTCGCAGTATAGACCCCGACCCGGCGATTATCAAGCCCCTTTTGCCCTAAACTCCACCTCGCCAATCCGCTCATGGCCCAAGACCGCGTCTGTATTATCTTCGCAGTTTTAGATCGCATAGCCAACGAATTTTGCGCAATTTCATTTTTCTCACTCAGCCACTAAGGACACGCACCCCTCAATCCGAAAGCCAAATAACCACATATATCCAGTTCCGCTACATGTGCGAAGTAAAGACCACCGACGTGCAATAGGACTGGCATCTACGGGTCTAAGGTTGGCTCTGCACCCGCATCCGCGGAGTGCAACAATTCAACATACTCAACTCTCGCCGCCAGGTTTACCAGCTGGTCAAACTCCAGTTCAGGAATTGCCCAGTCATTTCTTTCAGAGCAGCCAAGCCTGTACCATAATAAAGGCCCTGTAAGCACTTTGTGTGAATAACGGTGCGGTTGTTAGCTCACCACGATTGACTATACATTGCAACAGCACCGACCTACGCTAGTATTCACCGAAGCACCGTGAATGATGCGCCCGTCGTGCAAGCTCGGTTGGTTCAACTGCAGTTTACAGGCAACCGCGAACAAACCGTTGGTCAGAGTGCGCTAGATTTCAGAACGAAATACATTTACAGAAAACTTCACAGGGGGTAGCCAGACACACACTTTTTTTCCTTCGTTATGCGTGGGGGGGGACGAGGTACATGCAACCGTTAGCCAGAGAGGCCGGATCAATCGCCCAACAGATCGTACAGACTTCGATCGGATCAATCATCCCCTCGCAGTACGCCGAAGCCTGGTGCCCCAGCACGCGTTTTGCGTTGACCGTGGATTAGCAATTGAAATGACTGCTGAACAACAAGATATCAGTCCGAAATTGGTTCGACGAGACCAAATTTCTAAGCAACTAACAGCCACTCAAACAATTCCGGGAGCGTAAATTGCAGCACGTCCATTCACTCTGGTCAAATTTCCTCTGGCAACCCAGTAAGAAGATCCACAAGGCAGTGTTTTAGGCCTGTGAACTTCTGTTCCGGGAATATCACCTCCTGATACAGAAGAACACCCTCGCGCCGATATGCACTGCCTTGTCTAGAGGTAATTCAGATAGAATCAAACTAGCCCATTATTACAGCATGAAACACGCTCAATTTCGCGCAACACCCCCAGACCTTAGCTTCGTCGCTCGCAGTTTTAGCAGGAACATAAGCCAGAAATTTACTGCAACCAGGCCGAGACAGGGGCACCCAAATTACCGACTCTTTGAACGATTATATACACTCATATTAACAATCTGATGAGCCCAGTCTGGACAAGCATCACGTGGCCCCAGCCTACCCCAGAGCATTCAGTTTTATAAAAGACTGAGCTACTTCAAGATTCACAGAAGTTCAATCGGTCTTACACACACAAATTGTAGACAATCTAAAACGATAACGCAGAGGAGAAAATCCCCCCGGCCAGCGGTACTTATCTATCCACGCTCCACAAGATGTACCGTTTCTCTAAATAGCGCAGATTATCCAGACCAAGCCCCCCTTGCACACCCGGAGGGCATTTTTTGGGCGCCATATACCAAGGTCAGATGCCTTTGCACTCAATGTCTTCCGCACGATGGCAACTCACCATTTGCCCGTTGCCCAAATCACGTACTAGGGGTACATCCGTTTTACAACGATCAATTACATATTTGCATCGCGGATGAAAAGCACAGCCCTGCGGCAAACTGGCTAAGTCTGGAACTTCGCCCAAGCTCACCGTGCGCGCACCACGAAACCGCCTGCTGGTTTTGGGAACGGATGCCAACAAGGTTTCGGTGTAAGGATGCATTGGCGTCTTCATCACCTGGCTATTGGTACCCAACTCAACAATTCGCCCCGCATACATCACCGCGATGCGGTCACACATATAACGAACCACATTCATAGCGTGTGAAATAAACAAATAAGTAAGTTGGTGCTGCCCCTGCAAATCTTTGAGCAAATTCAAGATTTGAGCCTGAACCGAAACATCCAAAGCTGACACTGGTTCGTCAGCGACTATAAGGCTAGGCTTGATGATGATCGCGCGGGCAATGCCGATACGCTGGCGTTGGCCACCGCTGAAGCTGTGCGGGTATCGCTGCAAATGCTCAACCCGCAACCCTACTTGCAAGAGAACCTCTTTCACCCGCGCTTCCAAATCCCGCCCGCGGGCAATGCCGTTGACAAACAGCGGCTCACCAACGGTTTCTAACACCGTCATACGGGGGTTCAAAGAGGAAAACGGGTCTTGAAAGATCATCTGTGCACTCTGGCGCAAGCGGCGTAGGTCGGTAACATTGAGTTCGTTAACCACTTCCACTTGATTATTGACGCGCAAAAGGATTTCGCCACTACTGGGTTCGTAGAGCCGCAACAAAGTTCGCCCAAGAGTGGTTTTGCCGCTCCCGCTCTCACCCACAATGCCAACGGTCTCACCGGGTTGCGCGGTCAGGCTGACCCCATCAACTGCTTTGACGAAACCTACCGTGCGGCCCCAAAAGCCCTTTTGAACAGGAAAATATTTCTTTAACTGCCGGAGCTCAAGAAGAGGCGGGGAGGAAGGAGTACTCATACGCAATACGCGGCAATCAGGGATTGTGGAATAGTGGTTAGCAATCGATTATCCTTCGTCAAGGTTTAAACAAAAAACAAGAAACTTGATGCGTAGGAGAAATTTGGTACGCGGGCGGGCGTTGTGTTTCACAAAGTCCGCCTATGCGGTGTTCGCAACGAGAGACGAACGGGCAGCCGCGATGCTGCGCAAACGGACTGGGTAGCGTGCCGCTAATAGGGATTAGTCTATCTTGATTCCCCTCGACCCGGGGGATTGAACGCCAAAGCGCCTGAGTATACGGATGCTTTGGCTCTGCGAACAGCTCGTCGGTCAGTGCGCGCTCCATTACCTGACCCAAATACATTACAATGATTTCGTCAACCATCTCACCAACCACAGCTAAATCATGGCTGATATACATCATGCTCATCCCGAACTCAGCTTGCAATTCCCTAAGTAATTCGAGAATCTGCGCCTCGATGGTAACATCAAGGGCTGTTGTAGGCTCGTCAGCAATCAGCAAACGGGGATAACACGAGAGAGCCATGGCGATCATTGCGCGCTGGCGCATACCGCCGCTGAGCTGATGGGGGTAGGCATCCACAAGGCGTTTGGGTTGCGGAATACCAACCCGGCCCAGCACCTCGATAGCCCGGTCGCGCGCAGCTCTTCCATCGTACTCAGGCAAATGAAGCTGAATGGCCTCAATAATTTGCTGCCCAACACTAAAAAGCGGGCTAAAAGAGGTCATAGGCTCTTGGAAGATCATAGCGATTTCCTTCCAGCGAATGGCGCGTATCTGTTTGCTGTTAGCTGCAAGCTCCAAAACATCGGTGGTTTTACCGTCGATACCGTGAAGCAGTACTTGCCCAGCCATAACTTTGCCGGGAGGAGTCGGCACGATACGCATGATGGAACTCGCAGTTACCGACTTACCGCATCCGCTCTCACCAATCACACCAAGCGATTTACCAGTTTTTATGACGAAGTCCACGCCATCTAACGCACGCACCGTGCCCTCGAACAAGTTGAAATCAACTTTTAGGCCACGAACTTCTATTAGGGTTTCGGGGGAGGATTTGGTCATGTGTCTGAATAATAATCAGTGACTAGAATTGGTGAACCGCACCATCTAGTCGCCTTACCTCGTGTAGGGGTCGGCAGCATCCCTTAACCCATCACCCACGAAGCTAAACAGCAGGCCAGTGGCAATGACGAACAGTGCCGGAGTAAGCAGCCATGGCATGTGGGCTATTGCAACAAGGTTTTGCGAGTCCTGAAGCAGTACTCCCCAACTATATGCAGGGGGTTGCATGCCAATCTTGAAAAAGCTCAGCGAGGTCTCGCCAATAATGGCGAGCGGAATAGACGAAGTCACTGAGACAATGAGATGGCTGGTCATACCAGGCAAAAGATGCTTTACAACAATGCGCCATTGGGTGGCTCCGGCGCATTGAGCCGCAAGTGTATATTCCTCCTCGCGCAGTTGCAGCACCTTTCCGCGCACCACGCGGGCTAATCCCGTCCACCCCAATACCGAAAGCAACAAAGCGATGGCGAAAAAGGTTTTCTCAGTAGACCACTCACGCGGCAGAGCAGCGCTCAGGGCGATCCAAAGTGGAATGTTCGGGATAGCCAGTAAAAATTCAATAAAGCGCTGGATCAAATTATCTAGCTGACCGCCAATGTAACCGGAAATACCGCCCAAAATGACACCAAGCACAAAACTCAAAGAGACTGTAATTAGAGGAATAGTCAATGAGAGACGTGCTCCGTGCAGCGTACGCGAAAACACATCCCGACCCAAAAGATCAGTGCCAAATAAATAGACACCCGGGTTTCCCAGACCAGTGCCAAACGCATGCGTGTCCGCTGAAATCAGACCCAGAAGCTTGTAGGGATCGCCCTTAACAAGCAGCCGAATAGGAAATGATTTGGTTTCATCCTCAATGAAAATGTATCTGAATGTCTTGGGGTCAAGCTCGCGTTTTGTAGCATACAAAAACGGCCACTGCCAGCCCTCGCCGGCCTTGTAAATACGAATACGGCTAGGCGGGCTTTGTTGCTGGCTCTCAAACCGGACAAGAGGCGCAAAGGGCCCGATAAAATCCGCAAACCCTGCAGAAAGATAAAGTAGCACCAGCAAAATCGAAGAGATCATGCCAAGCTTGTGTTTCTTGAAACGCCACCAAATCAAGCTCCACTGCGAAGCAGTATAGAATTTATCTTCCGGTTCAATCAGCTCAGGATTGCTAAGGGCAGAAGCAATAGCACTCACTTTTTCGAGCTCCCGTAGCGAATTCGCGGATCCATATATGCCAACAGTAAATCCGACAGCAAAGTTCCAAATACTGTAAGGCAGCTTAGAATCAAAACGATACCCGCCGCAAGATACAAGTCTTGGGCCAGTACTGCGCGCAATAAAATTGGGCCAGTAGTTTGCAGGCTTAGCACGATCGAGACGACGATCTCACCGGACACCAGCGAGGGCAATACGTAACCAATAGTACTAATCAGTGGGTTGATAGCCATACGTACCGGATATTTCATCAGTACCTGATATTCAGTCAGGCCTTTGGCGCGGGCAGTGGTGACGTACTGCTTTTTAAGTTCGTCAAGCAAATTGGCGCGCAAGACGCGGATGGTTACACCCGTGCCGGTGAGCCCAACGACGAAGAGCGGAATAACCATGTGTTTGGCGAGATCCCACAGCTTGGCAATGCTCCATGGAGCGTCTATAAATTCTTCGGAATACAGCCCCAAGGGCGAGAAACCAAAATACTTAAAGGCGCTAAAGGCGATTAACAGCGCGATCAAAAAGCCCGGGGTGGCAATACCAACGAAGCTCAGGAATGTTGCGACATAGTCAATCCAGGAATATTGCTTGACGGCCGAAATAATCCCAATTGGTGTTGAGATGATCCACGCCAAAATGAGCGAGATAAAGGCGATTGTCATTGTAAGCGGTACGCGATCGCCTAACACTTTCGTCACAGGTTGTTCCCATTGCATCGAATAACCAAAATCGCCTTGCAACACACCAGCCATCCAATTCAAATAACGGACTGGTGCGTTGTAATTTAATCCGGCAGCAATAGTAAGGCGATTGATTTCGGCCTCGCTGATTCCAATACCAGATGCCCGCCGACTTTCGATTAGGAAGGTAACGTAATCGCCTGGGGGCAGCTCAATTACCACAAAAGAAACCAACGAGATGAAGAATAAAATGGGGATAAGGGTTAAAATGCGCCGGAAAGCATATGAAATCATTGCTACTCACACTCCAGACGAATATAATGCAAACGACGGGCAACTATCCCGCAATCGCCCGTCGCTGCACACCCGATCAGAGAATTAGTGAATTACTTGGTGAAGAAAAGCTGTTCTCCAGCAAAGTTGAGGGCGATAGCAAAACCGCTCGAGGAAACATTTCCCAACTTTTTACTCGCGATCATGGGATACTTCACATTCTCCACAATTCCAATCACCGGTAGGTTTTCACGCTGCCACGCAAAGGCATCTTCGGAGATCTGGTTATACTCGGCTGAGCCAGGCACCGCAATCCACCACGCGGTATTCAGATCACGACCCTTGGTTATCCATTCCGGTGGTTTCACGCCAGAGGCGCCATTAGAGTTGTAGTAAGTGTCCCAGAGATTGCCTGCCCGGCTGACGGATTCGCCACCCACCATGCCCAGGCCGCCACCCCAACCCTGATCGTGGCTCCAAAATACAGTGGCCATCAGGTCGTTGGACCCCCTGCGTGTGCCCCACAACTCCGGGCCAATTTGTTTCACCTGCACCTTGATTCCAATAGCCCCCATGTCCGCGCCGAGAATCTCGGCAATTGGACTGATGTCGGGCGCGTGGCCGCCGTGCTCCAGGAAGATTTGGAGTGGCTGGCCATCTGTGCCAGTGCGGAAGCCAGCGGAATCCTTGTTGGTCAACCCCATCTCATCCAACAGCTTGTTTGCCGCAGCCACGTCGTATTTGCTGTTATCCTCGCCTACACTTTTCAGCGGCAAACTAGCATAGCCGTAGTAGATTGCCTCGATGATCTCGGGGCGGTTGATACCCAAGCTGAGCGCTTTCCGAAAACGCACGTCTTGCGATACCTTTGCCCAGTCGGCCTTCTGCGAGGTATTTTCAAATGTCTGATTGAGCTCCAGAGTGGTTGAATGCACGTGCATGTCCAGCAACACCACGCGGAAGCCACCTTTCTCCTCATTCTCTTTGTAAAGCGGAATCTTCACAAGCGCAGTGGATTCGCGCTGAAAGTCAATCTCGCCCGCCAAAATTTTCAGTTGTATGGCTTCTACATTTTCAAGCTGCTGCGATACTACCTTATCAATGTAAGGCAACTGCTTGCCCTCGACGTCTACTTTGAAGTAATAAGGATTCCGCTCCCAGGTGAGCACGCCACTACTATCATTGGTGATCAGGAACGGCCACAGCCCGGGAAATCCAATACATCGCGGATTAGTAATATGCCAGTTCAAGCATAGTTTCTGGTTGTATAAGGCAACCCACTCATCATCTTTGAGCTTTGCCTCCGCCAACAAAGCCTTTAACTTTGCCGGGTCAGCATATTTTACGTGGAACTGCTTCATGTGGTGCGCTGGCAGCAGAAACTCGGTGTAACCCACCCAAGCCTCAATAGTAAATTGGCGCAACAGACCACCGTAGGGCTCAGGGTAGCTGATACTAAAGTTATATTTGTCAATAATCGTAACGGTAGGCTCAGCACCAGTTGGGCTGGCCCCTACGCGCCACCGAGCAGCCACGCCATTGGGCGAGAGCTCCAAGTTCTTCATCACATCTTCATAGACAAAGCGAACGTCTTCGCTGGTCACTGGCTCGCCGTCCGACCACTTCATGCCCTCGCGCATGTTGAACTTGATAGACTTGCCATCGGCACTTACCTCGTAACCCGCGAGTACGTTGCCGATAATCTTATCAGTACCGATGCCGGGTGAGATCAACAGGGGCTCATTCGACATCACAAATACATCTGGATTCCAGTTAGCACTGCTGTGCGCGCTGCGCAAGGTGCCACCAAATTCTCCAGACTTCCAGTCGGGCAGATCCTCCATCGACAGTATCACTCCCGGGCCGACAATCATTGGCTGTTTGGGAACTCGGTCTTCAACCTTTGGCAATTTGCCAGCTTTGACCAGTTCCGCCAGCATGGGGGATTCTTTTAGCTGCCCATCATCAGCAGGGGCAGCGGGCGCAACAGCTTCTGGCGCAGACGGTTCAACAGCCGCGGGCGCTGGTTGAGCACAACTAATCAAAACCGCGCTGAGTGTTGCGAGCAATACAATAGAGTTAATCTTGCGAATATACACAGACATTGGTATTTCTCCTTTACAAGCCTAAAACATAGTCCGACAATTATCAACCAATTTGAGTAGCGCTACTGTGAGATTTTTTTAGAATAAAACACCTCTTGGATTGAGACACCCTGCCCGCTAAAGTGGCGGTGATGACCGTAACATAGCTGTCTCCAATCTAAACTGCCGCCAAGCGCAGGTTTTTTTTGAGAAGCATGAGAAACACTAGAAGGGATCAGAGGTGTCACGCATCACGCTCCCAGACCAGCGGAAAGTGGGCACCGCGCATCACCTCGCCATCACCCACCTCTACGAAGGGCTTCATCACGTGGTCACCGCTCTCCACGAAGTGAGTATCATCGGTCATGTAGTGAATGGCAATGGCACGCCGAGGGCGCTCACTACTATTAGCTGGCGAGCCATGCCAAGCGAGGGCGTGGTGGAAATGCACCTCCCCTTTTAGCACCGGGCAAGGGCGCGCCTCAACCCGGTTTTCCTTATAAGTTTTGGGAAGCTCGAAAAATGTCGGGATATTACCTTTAATGAACTCTATAGCGTTGCCCCAATTGTGCGAACCTGGCACCATCCACATGCAACCGTTATCTTCGTCCACGTCATCGAGCGCCACCCAAGCCGAGACCTCGGTCATTGGCTCAATAATCGGCCACAGCGGAGCATCTTGATGCCAATAAGCAGCACCACCAACTTTGGGCGGTTTGTATTGAATTTGATCGTGCCAAATGCGCAGCGAATTTGCCTGTGTTAATTGGGCTATCTCGTTGGCGATTTGACGACTAGAAATAATCAGATCTTTGAAGAGTGAACTTGCCTCCCAAATATTGACGATCTGCCAAACAGGCGCATCCCAGTTCTCCCCGTTTAAGTTTCGACATAACACTGGCTGAGGAATATCGATGCGCTCGCGTTCATCGATGACGCGCTTAACTTCAGCGCGCAACAGTTCAACTTGTGCATCGCTCACAACGCGGCCGCCGCGTAGATAGCCATCTCGTTGAAACTGCTTAACCTGTTGTTCAGATAACACTTTTTTGATCCTAGGGCAAATGTTAACAGCTTTGGTTTTCTTTGTCAACCCCCAAATTTTGCTGACTTCATCGCAAAAGAGCGGATAATCAAAAATTGTACGGAAATGTTTGCCTATTAATTCGTCGCCTTTTTGAGTAAGGTCCTTCAACAGTTTGTCGGTCAGGGGCTCTTGGGAAGCCGCTAGGTGCCACCTGGCGGCTTCCCAAGAGCCCCCCAATAAAACGCGCAAAGTATGCCTTGGTGACTCAGCTGCGGAAGTGAGAGATATCCCAGTAATATGCTTAGTTGCAACTTACAACGGCTGAAGCGGTATGTGTCTGTGGTATTTGCGCCACGGCATGCTCGACCGCTTAGCAGGCCCACACTCATGCATTGAACAATTGTTGCAAAGATAGTTGCGAGGATGCGTGTGGCAGGCTGGCGTGTCATCAGCCACCGTTAGCCAGGTACTCCACAAGCTTGGCTTCTTCCCGCTTTCCCACCTCGAACAAGTCTAATCGCTGCAGCGCTCTGCGCCCCCAACAGCGGTAACCGCAGGGGCAAATCCCATAGCCAAGGTATTGGATGGAAATATGTTCAGAACTATAAACAAGATTCCTGACCCGTACGCTAGACAGACATCTTTTTCGACCGCACAGCAACAAGTACCAGCTCCATTTGCGCCGTCGCCGTCACCTACTACATCATCCTTGGGGTTACCGTCTCCCCTTACTGCCCGACAACAGTTTGTGGTCCAAAGCCTTCGCCTTTTGCGGTGCCTATAAGAACCGCGGTATGTAGCACGGTCTTCCTTAGCTAGTCACCCCGAAGAACACGCGCCAGCCTATACACATCATCACACCCATAATCACTGATTGGGCATCGGCTAATGCCAATCGCTTGTTAGAATGACGCGCCGCGGAGCTCCCGAGATTAAGTTGCAACAAAAACCTGTACCGGAAGCATAACGGACTAAGTGCAGAACCACCCCTCAGGTTCCTCAACCTGCCAAGGGACCTCCTGCTGGCGCTGCGCAACCAATTGCGTACCGCCGCAACACTTATGCACCCTCGTAAGAAAGCACATGCAGCACAGCCGCACACAATATGCTAGCGCCTAATAACTGTTGCGCTACCTGTCCGAAGCGGTAATTGTGGAGCATAACCACAGTTCCTTTCAGCTTTGTCCAGCGCAATGTTTAGTCAGCGGACTGCAATACCATTGCCGTACCAATCGGAGCTCCTGAGCGATCGTGTTTTTTGTGAGGGCGGGAATAAGAATATGCAAAAAATAATTCATTTCGGCGTTTAGCCACAACCAATGCCGAAGATTCCAGTCGGTAAATATTGGTCGGCTGATGAGGTGTGCCTGACCTTACTGTCGCAGGAGTTCTATGCAACAACCTCAATTCGTGCCAGATGCACCAAGAAGTAGAGTTCCTCACTGAGGCACTCATTTAGAAGCATCTCCAGTTATCGCTCAGAGAATTCAAGGTAAAAGCAGGCCAAACATCACAGATAGCTAGTATCATTCAAATCAGGTGGCAGAATAATCTGAGGCATAACATCCTAGATTCCAAGTTTTCATGTGACCGCGCAACGATTACGGCACCGCTAAGGACCAAGAGTTTTCCGGGCCGGCGCAAACCACATGGCTGGAAATTCTGTTCAACTATAATTCGAGGTATTAGCGCAATGCCGCACAAACCCTCCAAAACCAGAAAACACACCACTTGACCACACCTAAAAATTCACATTTTCTGGGCCTTGACGCGCCAAAAGCGTGGGATATGACCACCGCGCTCAAGCACTTGATTGCGCTCAAGCATTGCGACACCAAGCGTACGGCGCAACAACGCATCAAGAAACTTGCGCTTTTGCCAAAAGCTGTGAACGCAACCTCACTGGTGGATGAAACGGGGCGCGCGCCTTCTCGCCTACTGCTAGATTGGCTGCTGAGTGAGGCACGCAAAAAGCACTATTTAGTATTATTTGCGCAACTCCACACGCTTCCAACTGGCGCGCATTGCCTAGTGGCCAACGACACGCACGGCGACAACTTTTGGGTTCCGCTTGCCACCAGCATTTTCAATGCCCCCGGCATAGGCAAAAACTCTGCAAATGCAAATTTGAGGTCCGGACAGTTTGCCGCTTCAAAAACAAAATTTCACTACTGCAAAAAAAATGGGTCAAAGCGAGGCGTAACTGCTGGCCCAACAAGCTTTGGAATTGAAGACGCGCTAAGAAAGTTGCAGGTTCATATAGGCAAGCCCATCGCGCTGTTTCCGGCGGGCCAGCTAGTGGCATTCACGCGCACATGCGCCGAGATTGATCAAGTGCACATGGACATGATTTTCTTTGCGCCCGTGCTTCATGTGCATCAACCCACGCCGCTGGCGCGCCCTGCGAACGCGCAACAAAGCCATCTGGATCGCTTGGAGGCGGAGAGCATTCACATTCTGCGCGAAGCCGTTGCTGAAAGTGAAAATCCGGTGATGTTGTATTCCGTGGGCAAGGACAGTTCGGTAATGGTACACCTGGCGCGCAAAGCTTTTTACCCGGCTCCCCCGCCATTTCCGCTGATGCATGTGGACACGCGCTGGAAATTTCAAGAGATGTATTTGATGCGCGAATTCATAGCCAAACAAAGCGCGATGCGCTTGATTGTGTATGTGAATCCAGAGGCAATTGCGCGCGACATCAATCCGTTTGACCACGGCTCGCAACTGCACACGCACCTCACCAAGACCGAGGGCTTGAAGCAAGCGCTTGATCTGCACAAGTTTGATCTTGCCTTTGGCGGCGCTCGGCGCGACGAGGAGAAAAGCCGC
>SXGU01241831.1_pt1 | contig 23994 bp, 20 predicted proteins | sample 3174531 | NCBI WGS metagenome assembly SXGU01 (sample SAMN11356863, study PRJNA531348) | freshwater metagenome | isolation source: freshwater sample F1-140 | place: China: Fuxian Lake, Yuxi | collected 2017-12-25
AGGGCTCCCCCAATAATTATTGTTAAAATATTTAAGACGGTCCCAGCACCAGCAAACATCAGACAAACCTTAGTAAAGAGATAATTCCAACCAATAAACAGTAAATCGCAAAGGGATAAAGTGTTCTTGTTTTAAACCAGCGAACTAGAAATGTCACACTGAAATAAGTTGCTATAAATGAAACAATAGATCCGACGAATATCTGGCCAAGTAAATCTCTTGCATCAGTTGTGAATAACTCTGGAAGTTTAACAATCGATGCCCCGACAATTACAGGTAGTGAAAGTAAGAACGCAAAATCAGAGGCTACTGAGTGGCTTAACTTTCTCAGTAAACCAGCACTCATTGTTACGCCAAATCGACTAATACCTGCAAATAGAGCCAAGCTTTGGCCGAAACCGATTGCGATCGCCGTTTTGGTATTTACTCGGTGATCAATCTGAGTATCTGAATCACATAATTCATCACCAATATCTGCTCGAGACAACCGCTCCGCACCTATAAGTAGTAACCCATTTATAGTTAGAAACACCGCAGAATATGCAGGTTTGCCAAAAATACTTTGAAAGTAATCTGAAAAGACTAGCCCTAAAACACCAACTGGGATTGTGGCAATAACAACATAACCAAGAACTCTAAATGAGGTACTTTGATAATTTCTTGTAGCAACTGCTTTCAAACTTCCACTTATCAATCCGAGCCAGCGTTCGCGAAATACTAGAAATAATGCGACTGAACTTGCTAGATGCATAGCAATAGTAACTAACAGATATGCCTGATTCTCTTCACTTACAAATTCCCGAAAAGATCCCCCTATCCAGGCTGGAATCAAAATTGCGTGACCAAGACTTGAAACAGGAAAAAGCTCAGTGATTCCTTGAATAAAACCAATTATGATTGCTTGGCTGTAAGTAAAATCCAAAATGAACCCATCTTTAACTGTTTGTGTTGGTAGAGTTTATCAGTGAATAAGGCATCAGATAGCGCAAAGCCTGTAAATAAGTTTGTTCAGATGCTTCGGCCTTCACGCACAATTCCAATTACTCCATGGCGCGCAGATTCAACCTGGTCAATCGGAGGTGGGAAACACCATATTCAAAGATTTTTGATTCTGATTTTTGGATTATTCATATTTGGAATCGGTGATTCACTTCTAATAATCACAGGACTTGGCAATGCACCTTGGTCGGTATTAGCTCAAGGAATATCATTGAATTCACCACTAAGTGTTGGTGAAGCTACTTTTTTTATTTCATTGACGGTTCTAGCACTTTGGATTCCGCTGAAGCAGATGCCTGGACTAGGCACATTAGCTAATATCTTAGTAATTGCAGTAGCTATTGAAAACGGATTGGCTTTTATACCAGAGGTCGATAATCTAGCTCTAAAATACTTTTATATTTTTTCGGGAATAGCATTAGTTGGAATTGGATCAGCACTTTACATAACCTGCGGATTGGGCACTGGCCCGCGAGATGGTCTTATGACAGGTTTGCACTATAAGACCGGGATCCGAGTTGGCCGGGTAAGGCTGGGCATTGAATTAACTGCCTTAATTATTGGGACACTCTTAGGAGGTACAGTTGGTATAGGAACAGCCCTGTTTGCGCTCCTAATTGGGCAGTCAGTAGCCATTTCTTTAGGTGTCGTAGACCGACTTACCGCGAAGTAGCCAATAGATTTCTCTCATCCCCCTCGGCTTGTCAGACCGAATCTGACAACATGTCGAAAACACCATGTTAAAAAAACAGAAGGGTCTATTCCATGCTTGATAGCTTCTTTAAAATCAGTCAACGTGGCTCAACCGTAGCTCAAGAAGTACGTGGCGGAGTCGTCACTTTCTTCACAATGGCCTACATAGTTGCGCTAAATCCACTCATCATCGGTCTTGCGAAGGATGCCGATGGTAAATACATCGGCGGAGGCGATGCTCCTAATCTTGCATTAGTTGCAGCGGCCACCGCACTCATTGCTGGCGTTATGACCATCTTGATGGGCGTAGTCGCTAACTTTCCATTAGCTATAGCAACCGGATTAGGTTTAAACACATTTGTTGCTGTTGGTATCGCCTCAAAAATGACCTGGGCAGATGCCATGGGACTTGTGGTCCTGGAAGGCTTAATAATATTGATTTTGGTGCTAACTGGATTCCGCACTGCGGTGTTCAAAGCTGTGCCAACTCAGTTAAAGATCGCTATCTCTGTAGGTATTGGTTTATTCATCGCACTCATCGGATTAGTTGATGCCGGATTTGTGCGTAGAACCGGATCCGGTCCAGTACCTGTAACTCTAGGCGATAATGGAAACCTTGTTGGCTGGCCAATTATAATCTTTGCATTTGGTCTTTTCCTAACAATTGCTTTGCAGGTAAAGAAAGTTAAGGCAGCAATCCTTATCGGAATTGTTGCTGCGACCGCTCTTGCTATAGCAGTTGAATCTGCATTTAAAATTGGACCATTATTTAATGGCGCAACTGGAGCTGTAAATCCGAAGGGTTGGAATCTAAATGTTCCAGCCTTGCCAGAAGCGATTGCTGCAACACCAAAGTTTGACATTCTTGGTGACTTCAACTTGCTAGGTGGATTTGACCGAATTTCACTAGTTGCAGCGGTACTGCTAGTTTTCACACTTTTACTAGCAGACTTTTTCGACACCATGGGAACAATGACTGCAATTGGCAAGCAGGCTGGCTTAGTTGATAGAGATGGAAATGTAGAGGGTGCTAACCGCATTCTTCTTGTTGACTCCATTGCGGCAGCAGCAGGTGGCGCTGGTTCTGTATCATCAAATACCTCATACATTGAATCAGCTGGTGGTGTTGGTGAAGGCGCCCGAACAGGACTTGCTTCAGTTGTAACCGGAGTTCTATTCCTGCTTACTACCTTCCTTGCTCCACTAGTAGCAGTAATTCCTTACGAAGCTGCAACTCCTGCTTTGATAATTGTTGGTTTCTTAATGATGACCCAGATTAAGGGCATCGATTGGGATGACCTAGGAATTGCGATTCCAGCATTTTTAACAATTATCTTGATGCCATTTACCTACAATATTTCTGTGGGTATTGGTGCTGGATTTGTATCCTATGTTGTAATTCGAGTTTTGCAAGGAAAAACTAAAGAAGTTAGTCCATTGATGTATCTAGTCTCTGGATTATTTATGGTTTACTTCTTGCAATCACCAATCAATATTTGGACTGCATAGGTTAAATTAACAAGGGGGCGCATCTTATGGTGCGCTCCCTTCACCATTTAATCGGAGTTAAACCTTTTTCTTGTAATCTATTATTTACTTTACTAAAAGGTTTAGACCCGAAAAAACCCCTATAAGCTGAAAGTGGACTTGGGTGTGGTGAGGTGAATTGATCTAATTTGCTAAAGAACTTGCATAGATTTTCTGCTTGTTTGCCCCATAAAATTCCAATCGCTCCCTGTGCTGCAACTGCCTTAATTACCTCGTCGGTAAATTTGTGCCAGCCAATATCAGAGTGTGAGTTAGAGAGTTTTGGAATTACGGTTAAAGAACGATTAAGTAATAGCACACCCTGGGCAGCCCAATCACTTAAATCTCCATTTACTCGCTTAATACCTAAATCAGAATCTAACTCTCTCAAAATATTTTTCAATGAGGCTGGTAGGGTTTTTATTGAACTATTAACTGAAAAAGCCAACCCCATAGCATGATTTGGGTTTGGATAAGGATCCTGGCCAAGTATGACTACCTTGACCTTATGAGGATCTAACTCTAAACACCTAAAAATACTATTCTCATTCGGTATAAAATCATTTGTTAATTTATTTGATATGTCTTCTAAAAGCTTTAGATCAATAAACTCATGCCAAGGTTTAGGAAGGAGTGATACTAAGCTAACGGGCACGAGCGAAGAACCGGCCGCCTTCAGATTGAACAGTTATGGAAAGTCCATAAGCCTGCGTTAAATTTTGATCAGTTATTACCGATGCCACCTCCCCTTGTGCTATTACAGCGCCTTCGCGAAGTAAGAGTGCATGGGTAGTTCCGACTGGAATCTCTTCAATATGGTGAGTCACAATGACTGTGGCCGGAGCCAACGGATCCTTAGATAGTGATTCAATTCTGCTAAGCAGATCTTCTCTACCTCCAAGATCTAAAGATGAGGCTGGTTCATCCAGAAGTAACAACTCAGGATCCGCCATTAATGCTCTTGCAATTTGTACCCGTTTTTTTTCTCCCTCACTTAAGGAACCAAATAAACGTTCACCTAATTCTCTTACCCCTAACGCTGTTAACAGCGCCATAGCTCTAGATTCATCCCATAAATCATATTTTTCTTGCCATCTTCCCAGCATTGCGTATGCTGCAGTTAATACCACATCCATAACTAACTCATCTGGTGGAAGTTGGTCCACTAATGCTGATGAGGTTAATCCAATTCTTGTTCGTAATTCAAATACATCGACTTTTCCCAGTTGCTCCCCTAAAATATTAATAACACCAGTAGTCGGGTGAATTAAGGATGAGCAAATTTGTAGAAGTGTTGTTTTTCCTGCCCCATTCGGACCCAAAACGACCCAACGCTGACTTTCTAGAACTTGCCAATCAAGTGGACCAAGAATTACGCGCTCTGCTCTACGCACGCTGATATTTGATAACTCCAATATTGCGCTCATAGGAAAGAAAGATACCCCGAGAGTGCACCAAATATGGTTAATCTGAGCCAATGCCGAACAAAAATACTCCAACCTTTACTGGGCTGATTCTAGTTTCAGGCGAAGATAGACCTGGAATTACCGAAAAATTGATGTCTTTGCTTTCAGAATTTTCAATTTCAATTCTTGATATTGAGCAGCTAGTTATTCGGGGACGCCTTATTTTGACAGTTTTAATCGGTTTAGATGAATCGCATGCATCTGCAATAGCTGCTGATTTAGAGTCGCTTGAGCAAGAGATAGGACTTGATATTGCAGTTGACTTTGCCCCCGAACCAAACGATAAAGCGATATCTTCAAACCTACATGTAGTAATAATCTCAGATTCTTTAAAACCAAAATCAGTAGCTGTCGTAGCCGCTGAGCTTTCAAAGATTAATGCAAATATAACTGCAATTAAGCGAACCTGCACTAATCCATTAATTGCGATAGAAATTGATATTAATTGTTCAGATAAACCAATCAAAGAAGTCCAACGTTTACTTGCCGAGGTGGCTATATCTCACAAGATTGATTTAGCTGTTGAGCAAGGTAGAGGTATGCGAAGTGCTAAAAGATTAGTGATGTTAGATATGGACTCAACTCTCATTACGCAAGAAGTAATTGACTTACTCGCTGCAAAAGCAGGTGTAGCAAAGGAAGTCTCATCAATTACTGAGTGGGCAATGGCTGGTGAAATTGATTTTGCACAATCACTAAATGAACGAGTTTCTTTACTTGCCGGGTTAAGTGAATCTACACTGCTAGCAGTTAGAAATGAACTTACGCTGACATTGGGAGCAGAAAAATTAATTCAAACTCTTCATTTGAAGGGTCATAAAGTGGGAGTTGTGTCGGGTGGATTTATAGATGTAATTGAGCCAATTCTGAAAGATTTAAAGATTGACTTCTATCAAGCTAATAAATTACAGGTTTTGAATGGAAAATTAACGGGAAAAATTGAGGGTGCAATCATCGATCGATCAGCAAAATTGGAAGCTTTAATCACATTTGCTAGAAATGAAGGAGTTCCGATGTCTCAAACTGTTGCTATCGGAGACGGTGCAAATGATTTAGATATGATTCAAGCAGCTGGTCTTGGGATTGCATTTAATGCTAAACCTGAGGTTGCAGCAGCGGCTGCCACAACTATTAGCAGCTCTGATCTTTCTTCAGTATTACTATTAATGGGATTATCAGATTAAATTTTTAAACTATTTTTTACTAACTCACGTAATTTGGTAACTATTTCCGCAGGATTGGAATCCTTATACACCGCACTACCAGCAACAAAACAGTTAGCTCCAGCTAAAGCAGCTTCTGAAATAGTTGTAAGGGATATACCACCATCTACCTGCAGTAAAACTGGTTCACCCTTGCTTAAATTAATTTTTGATCTAGCTTGTGAGACTTTTAACATCTGCTCACTCATAAAAGCTTGACCGCCAAACCCTGGCTCAACAGTCATAACTACCAACATATCAATTTCATCTAACAATTCCTCAATCGCAGATAGTGGTGTAGCTGGTTTAATCGCAATTCCAACCTTTGCACCATTTGACTTGATATTTGCGATTATTTGGCGACAATTCCTAGCGGCTTCGAAATGGAATGAAACAGAGTCACAACCTATTTGAGCATATTGAGGAGCGATAGTATCTGGGTCTTCAATCATTAGATGAGCATCTATAGGCAATTTTGAAAATTCAACAATTTCCGCTGCTCGCTTAAAATCAAAAGAAAAGTTAGGTACAAATTTATTATCCATTATATCGAGATGGATAGCGTCCGAGACTGCGGAAACTTTATTGATTTCATTTTCTAAATCATCAAAATTGGCGTTGAGAATACTGGGATTAACTAAGATTCTTTTATCACTTCCCATACTCCTATTTAACCCACCTTTTGAAATAAGACCATAAACATTCCATCAGATTGGTCTTGGTGTGTCCAAAGCTGCATAGTTCCATCGCTAAGAATTCCTTGTTTATGGGCATTAGGCAGAATATTTAATGGCAAAATACTCATATCTTTATGCTGGTTAAGAAAATCAAGAACCTGCCCCCTTGTCTCAGCTACATGAGGTGAGCAAGTTACATAGGCGATTATGCCATTTGAGTTAAGTAATTTGTATGCACTACATAAGAGATTTCGCTGCAAGGTTACTAGTTCCTTAAGATCATTTATGTTTCTACGCCATCTTGCCTCTGGCCTTCTGCGAAGTGCGCCAAGTCCTGTACATGGAGCATCGACTAGTATTCGATCAAATGTTAAAGAGAAATTACTCGGATCTGTTGCATCAAAACTAACTACTTGCTGATTATTTACAACTCGTTTCACTAGTTCTGCCCGGTGTGGAATTGGTTCATTGGCAAGAAAGGTGGCTGCGCTATCTGTCTGGGAAAGGGAGTGAAAGAGGTATGCCGCTTTACCTCCGGGTCCAGCACACATATCTAACCAAGATTGACCAACAGTTGCAGTTGCTAAAAAATTTTCAACAACAATCTGTGATCCACGATCTTGTACGCCGGCTCGTCGCTGGATGATTGGGTCAAACTCCGATGGTATGCCAGATAAGTTTGCGCCATTATTAAACCCTGAAATCTGAGTAGCACCGAGTTGGATTAACTCAGTAATTGATGCCTTACCAGGCCAAGCAACTATATCGGGGGTGGCTGGAAGATTATTAGCAGCCAAGAGTTTTTCAACCTCTACCCAATCCTTAATCTGATCATAAAATGAAGAAACTATCCATTCTGGGTGTGAATACGCGATCGAGAGTCTTTGCAAGCTAGGTAGATCCGCTAATTCAGCTAAGTCATTGCTAGAAGCTGCAACTTTTCTTAACACTACATTTACATAGGAAGCTTTTGATTCTCCAGCAACTAATTTCGCAACTTCAACGGTTTCATAGACAGCAGCATGATCTGCCACCCGCATCTGGGTAATCTGATGAATACCAATTCGTAGTAAATCTTGAATCTTTGGATCAACCTCGGTAAACATTCGATCAAGGAACTTTGTTCCGATGTAATCATGTCTACCCTGCATTCGCAACGATCCATACGCTAATTCGGTAGTAAATGCCTTATCAGCTTTGTCCATTTTAGATTTTGCTAGTAATTCGGGTAATCGTATATTTGCAAAAGCTCCCTCACGATTTACTTGGTAAACTAATTCATAAGCTACCAACCTAGATTGGCTTGGATTTGGCTTACCCAACTGATAAACCTTCCCGAGTAATAAGTCCTCTAATAAATTCCCCTGCACTCATTTGATTACGACCGGCTGGGGTTAATTTTTCAATTTCAATGACACCATTTTCTGCTCCAATGAATAGTTTTTCGCTTTCAATTACCACAGAACCTGGTGCTATTTTCTCCATTCCGTAGGAGATACTTAATCCATCTATCTTTAGGCGTAAGTCACCAAGCATTGTCCAGACCCCTGGATTAGCGGCTAAAGCTCGATATTTATTAAAAATTTGATCACTTGGCATACTCCAATCAAGTTTTCCATCACTTTTTCTAAATTTAGGTGCAACTGACGCGCCAGTATTTGTTTGTGGTGAGGGTGGTACATTTTGAGCAATTAGATCAACAGTCCTTATTGCAAGATCGGCGCCAATTATGCTCAACCGATCCAATAAATCTTCAGATCTCTCAATTGGGTTTATGTCAATTTCTTGAGTTAAATAAATTGGACCAGTATCCATGTTTTTATCCAGTTGAAAAACTGTTATCCCACTAGTTGTATCGCCTGAAAGAATTGCCCATTGAACTGGCGCTGCTCCCCGCCATTTTGGAAGTTTAGAAAAATGCACGTTTATCCAGCCGTATCCTGGCAGTTGCAAAAGCTCCTGTGGAATTAATTTTCCGTAGGCAATTGTTATTACAAGATCAATCTTCATCGATAAAAGATATGATTTTAGATCATCATTTGTTTCTGGTTTATATACAGATATATTTTCACGCGACGCCCAAACTGCTAGCTCATTTGCCTCTATCTGCATGCCACGACCAGTAGCTTTATCTGGATTAGTGATTATTGCTCGAAATTCATGTTTTTTATTAGCAATTAATGCAGCGATTAGTGGTCTGGCAACCGGTGATGATGAAGCAACTAATACATTCAAAGTTTTAAAGACCTAGACCAAATGTTGAGTGAGGTGAAACCTTGACTATTGGTGACTTCCCACCTTCAGTGGCAACACCAAACCATTCTGACTCTCTGATTTCTTTCATGGCGATCTTGCGCTGTTCAGAGTTCATTCGATCAATAAATAGCACCCCATTTAAATGATCTGTTTCATGTTGTAGGCATCTAGCTAAAAGCTCAGTACCTTCAATAACAACTGGCTCTCCGTGCATGTTAAAACCTTTTGCAATGGCTTTAAATGCTCGAGGTGTCTCATAAACTAAATTTGGAAAGGAAAGACATCCTTCTTCACCCTCTTGCATTTCCACACTGAGATCAAGTGAGGGATTAATTAGGTGACCTAGCTCCTCACTTACATCCCAAACAAATACTCGTAGTGGCACGCCAATTTGTGGAGCAGATAACCCAGCTCCAGGAGCCGCCTGCATTGTTTGTGTTAAATCAGCTACTAACTGACGAAGTTCTTTATCAAAATCTGCTACCTCAGTTGCTGGAGTAACTAATACTGGGTCACCAAATAATCGAATTGGTTGAATTGCCATGTGCTTATGATACTTCAGCGCACAGCCTAAAGATCAAACGGATCAAATCGGACCGTAAAAATCTTCCTGGATTTAACACCTTGCACCTTAGTTATGTCATCTAATAGATCAACTAGTAACGGCGCTTGCTCTAGATCTACCCTAATAAGAACTTTACTTTGATAGCCATCAATTTTTACTGGTCCGGTGATTTCATACTTACTTTCACTGCTTTTCAAATTTTCAGTAAATTTAGATATTTCAGCGCTATCCCCGCAAACAACTGCGACTCGGTAATAAGGCGGCAATTTGGCTTGCTTGCGACTATTTAACTCATATGAGGCTGCTGATGTTGGATCCATTTTTAACATTGCTTGAACAACTGGATGATTATTTGGAAGTGAAAGAAATATTTCAGAATGCTTTGCGGCCATGTTGAGAAGAGAGAACCAGGAAAATTTCGCTAACTCCTCAGATCTTAACGAAGGACGATTGAATACTTTTTCACCATCTAACATTACAACAGCACTATATTGCTCACTTGGTTCAGATCCTGGTGTGGCAACTACAATATAATTACCAGTTGGAAGTTTTTTAATTTGTTTGCTTCCAGATGAAATCAGAATCGGAAACTTTGGTATTGCTTTACCAATTTCTTCGGCTGTTTGGTCGATGCCTTTTGCGATCACAAACGGTCGGTTGCCCGAGCAAAATACACACTTCCATTCTGGGTACTTCTTTTGGCAGATATAGCACTGAGGTATGTTTTTCGATCCCTGAATCTGCAACTTACCTCCGCACTCACAACTTGCAGTGTTTCGACATTTAGAGCAAAGAAAAAGATTTGCATAACCCTTTTCAGCTACCGAAATTAAAGCATTCCCATTTATAAGCCCTTTTTTAATCACAGGGATAAATGAATTGCCCATCTCATTTGTCGCAAATTTAAGATTATTTTTCTGACGATGATTCTTCTTCTCAAGCCACCCGATATCAATTAGCCTTGAAATCTCAAGTGAATGAGAGGATGAAATAAATATTAGTGATGTTTGATTATCTCGAAGCAGCGTTACATCTCTTGTGTTCCATCCCGGTGCATGCAGTTCATAATGTGACTGATCTAAGTCAGACAAGACAATCACTGTGGCTCCAAGTGATAACGGCGTGAAAGCCCCACTTCGAGTTGCAATTATTACCTTTGGTGAATTAAAAGTAGCATTTAAGAAATTTCGATACCTGAGGCCTTTATTTAAGTGAGAGCCAATCTGTATCAAATCGCTACCAAAAAATTTAGTTAAGGACAAAGATAGTCGATCAAGATCTTTCTCATCTGGGACGAGTAACAGTATTTGACTTACCTGAGCCCTAATCTTTATTAATTCAATTAAAAAATGATCTGGGTCAAAGGTAATAGGAAAATTCATTCCCCATTTAATCCGCACCTTACTGTCTAAGAAACCGTAGTCAGATCTACCAATCAGATCTCGCAGCACAGTTGATTCATATTTTATGCTCTTTGCCTGTTTAGGAGTTGTTATCAGCAGCTTCTCTTCCTTTATAACTCGGCTCGGGATTGCAGATTTTAAAATACTCCAGAAACTACCACCGAATCGATTGCGAGTAAGTTCAATATGTTTGATTAAATTAGGAGTGACTAAGCCACTAGGTGAAGTTAAATCCAAAATTGGTTTCAAGCGGATAGCTTGTTCACTTTTAGATTTTCTACCTACCAATAATCCTTCGGCTTTACCTCTTCCAAACTCTACTAATACCTTACTGCCAACAGTTGTAACATCGATAAGATGCTGCGGAATTAGATAGTCATAAATTCCCTCTAAATGAGATACTGGAGTTTCAACTAATACGCTAGCAATTGGAAGATTTTCTGATACTAAAACCTGCTCACGATAGACAGGCCTAGACTTTTGTTGCTTTAATTTTAGTGGAGCGGCCACTGCTTACTTCACTAGTGCCGTAAGAGCAGAAGCTCGATCAGCTGGGTGCGCAAGGGCCTGGAGGTCTACTTCACCGTGCTGCTCGAGCTGTTCTGGGACAAGGAGCGCATCCTCGAGGTGTACCTCAATGTGGCCGAGTTCGGCCGCGGCGTGTTCGGCGTGGGCGCAGCGGCGCAGGAGTTCTACGGCCGCTCCGCGAGGTCGCTCACCACCGAACAGGCCGCGCGTCTTGCGGCTGTGCTGCCCAGCCCGAAGACCTACAGCGTCACACGGCCCGGGCGTTACGTGCAGCGGCGCACGCGGCAGATCCAGCGCCAGATGCGCAAGCTCGGCGGCACCAGCTACCTCGCGCACCTTCGCTGATCCGTTTGCGTCGAATCGTGCGCTGCGGTGTCCGGCGCAACGCACGCCTTCAACCCGCATGAAAGCTGCAGGTGTCCCACATGGGCTGGTCTCTGTTCAGGCCCCCCGGCCTTACCTTTCACAACGCTGCGCTCAGCTGGAAGGGCTACACGCTCGTCACCCCGATCGGCGGCGATGACACGCTGCTTCTCGACATGCAGGGGCGCGTGGTGCATCGCTGGCAATTCACCGCCGGGCGGCCGGAGTACGGCTACCTGCTGGACAACGGCAACCTGTTGTACCGCGCAGTGCCGGCCGCGGGCACGGCCGCCTTCCGGCAGCCGGCGGAAGACGACCCGCCGATGCCGCTCGCGGAGCGCGCGCGCTTGCTGCCGTCGAACTACCTGCACCTGCGCGAGGCGGACTGGGCAGGCAACACGCTGTGGCAGCACGAAGATCCGCTGCTGCACCACGATTTCTTCAGGACCCGGCGCGACACCTTCCTGGTCACGCGCTTCGCGCAGATGGACAAGTCGTTGTCCGATCGCGTGTTGTCGCTGGGTGGTTCGGGCGCCGGCCGCCGCGGCAGGAAGCGGCACCATCCGCTGCTGACCGACGAGTACCTCGAGCTCGATCGCGACGGGCGCGTGCTGTGGTCCGTGCGACTCGACGAGGTGCTCGATCCGAAGCTCGATCCGATCGGGCCGCTCGAGCGTCGCATCGAGTGGACGCACACCAATTCGCTCTGCGAGAGCGACGATGGCACGCGCGTGCTGTTCTCCTGCAAGAACATCAATCGCGTCGGCATCATCGACAAGGCCAGCAGGAAACTCGTCTGGCGGTTCGGCCATCCGGTCACGTCGGGACAGCATCATGCTCGCTGGCTGCCCAACGGCAACATCCAGCTGTTCGACAACGGCACCCGCCGGGAGGGCCTGCCGTACTCGCGCGTGCTCGAGGTGAACCCGGAGACGAACGAGATCGCCTGGCAGTTCCAGGCCAACCCGCCCTTCGCGTTCTTCAGCCCGAACGTCTCCAGTGCCGAGCGGCTGCCGAATGGCAACTCCCTCGTGTGCGAGGGGCTCTCGGGCCGGGTGTTCGAGGTGACGCTGCGCGGCGACGTGGTGTGGGAATGGAACAACCCCTTCAGCCACACGATCCGCGGCACCCAGACCACCTTCATGCTGTGGCGCGCCCACCGCTACTCGCCGGACCATCCGGCGTTGCAGGGCCGGGAACTCGATCCGGCGAGGCATGCGGCGATGAACAGGATGTTCGGGCTCGCGCCCTGAGCACATCGTTCGGGTTCGCGCCCGCACCGCTTGCGCATCGCTGCGAATGCGTGCGAGGTTCGCCCCTCTTTCTATCGGGGGGTGGGAAATGATCGGATGCGTGAACATGCGCGCGCGGCTTGCCGCGTTCGCACTGCTGCTGCTGTGCGTCGTGTCGCCGGTACATGCAGGCAGGGCAGGGGATGATGCGTGGATCGCGACGTGGGCGACTGCGTCGAAGGCCAAGACGCTGTTCGATCGCGACTTGCCGGTGCTCGCCGACGTGACGTTGCGGCAGGTGGTGCGCGTGAGCCTGGGCGGGCGCTGGGTGCGCGTGTGGCTGACCAACGAGGAAGGCACGAAACCCCTGCGCATCGGCAGCGCCACGGTCGGGCAGCGCGCCGGCGGGTCCGAGGTGCTCGCAGGCAGCGGGCGTCGGCTCACCTTTGGTGGCGCGGCATCCATCAACATCGCACCAGGCACGCGCGTGGTGAGCGATCCTGTTCGCCTGCATGTGCGCGACCTGTCGGACCTGGTGATCAGCACCTACCTGCCGGACGATGTCACTGCATCGGGTTCGCCGGTGACCTACCACGTACGCTCGCTCGCCACTTCCTATCTCGCCGATGGCGACCAGACGACGCGCGCATCGCTGGTGGCCCCGCGCACGGAGACTTCCTGGTTCTTCATCGCAGGCGTGGACGTGTTCGACGGCCGCCCTGCGCCGGTCCTCGGTGCGATCGGCGATTCGATCACTGATGGCGACCAGCAGGGCTTCCCGAACGAGCCCGTGGACCTGAATGCGCGCTACACGGATTTCCTCGCGCAGCGCCTGCTTGCGGCAGACAGTGCGCGCGGGAGCGCGGTGGGCGGCGCGCGGCCGTGGTGAATCTCGGCATCTCCGGCAACCAGGTCACCTCGACCTTCCTGGGCGACAACCTGCAGGCGCGACTCTCACGCGACGCGCTCGCTCAGCCGGGCATCACGCACCTCATCGTCCTTGGTGGCATCAACGACATCGGGCTGCCTGGACTGCTGTCGGTCATCGGCCTGCCGACACCCGCGGTCAGCACCGCCGACATCATCTCGGGGCTCGAGCAGATCGCCGCGCGCGCACGAGCACGTGGCCTGACGGTCCTCGGCGGCACGCTGTCGCCGTCGGGCGGCAGCCCGCTGCCGGGCTATTCGGGTGCGGAGGTGGAGGCCAAGCGGCAGGCGGTGAACGCCTGGATCCGCAGGAGCGGTGCGTTCGATGCGGTGGTGGACTTCGACGCCGTGCTGCGTGACCCGGCGAATCCCGCGGCGATGCGGGCCGACCTCACGGCGGATGGCCTGCATCCGAACACCGACGGCTACCGCCGGATGGCAGATGCCGCCTACGCCGTGCTGCGGCGCACCCTGGGCGATTCCCGCTGATTCCGGCTGATTCCTGCTGATTCCCGCTGATTCCCGCGGGGGCGGGAAGCGCGGCAGGCATGCCCGCAGTTCGCGACCGCCGCTGCGCAGCGGCGTGCCGATCGTCTGCGGGCTGGTAGTCTGGCTGCCCCTCGTGGAATGAATGTGGAAGGAGCGATCTCCATGCATCCGATTCCCGTGCGCAGGATGCGGTTCGAGGTGCCGGCGACCTTTCAGCCGGCCTACATGGCGGGTTCTGCCAGCACCTCCTACGGCATGACCGGGCTCGGGCTCTATGTCGCCATCCTCGAGCCGTTCATCGTGAAGTCCCTGCGCCGCGTGCTCGATCGCATCCGCGACGATGCGCTGCGCGAGAACGTGGATCGCTTCTGCCGCCAGGAAGCACAGCACTACATGCAGCACGACCGCTTCAACGCGCTGGTGCTGGCGCAGGGCTACGACGGCCTGGAGGCGCTGGTGCAGGGCCTGCGGGATGACTTCGAGCATTTCCTCGGCGCGAAGGACGATCGCTTTCGCGTCGGCTTCATCGAGGGCTTCGAGGCCAACACCACCCAGGGCGCGCTGTTCCTGCTGGGCTCGGGCGTGTTCGAGCATCCGAAGACGGACCCTGCGTTCGGTGCACTGTTCCGCTGGCACATGCTGGAGGAGATCGAGCACCGCGACGTGGCGTTCGACGTCTACCAGCACCTCTACGGCGACTGGCTGTATCGGGCGCGCATGTGCTGGGTGGCGCAGGCGCACATGGCGACGTTCCAGGATCGTTGCACCGAGGTGATGTCGAAGGTCGACGTGGCACGTTACGGCGAGCGCTATCGCATCACGAGCAAGGACCGGCGGCAGCGCATGCTGATGCGTGCCGTGCCGCGCGTGCGCAGCATGCTGCCCTCGTACACGCCCCACGCCTATGTCGTGCCACCGCAGGTGGCCGTGCTTTCTGCACAGCTGTCGCGCGAGGCGGAGAGCGCCACCTGAACGCGCAGGGCGGGTCCGCGCGCCATCGACTTGTCGGCGACCACGAACGGGAGTCGCGATGACGGTTCGATCGACAACGCGCTTCGCCATCAACCGCCTCGACATGCGCTCGCCCTCGGCGTTCGCCGCCAGCGCCCTGCTCGCCGAGCAGCTCGGTTTCGGCGCCGCATGCATTCCCTCCTCTCCGCTGCTGGTGCAGGACCCCTACGTGCTGCTGGCGCAGGCGCTAGCCGCAACGACGACACTGCAGCTCGGCCCGCTGATCGAGAACCCGGTGACGCGTCATCCGGCAGTCATCGCCGGTTCCATTGCCACGCTGGAACGCCTCGCCCCTGGCCGCACCTGGCTCGGCCTCGGCGCAGGAGACACCGCGGTACGGTTGCTTGGCCTGCAGCCGGCACGCATCGCCGAACTCGAGGCGGCGACGCGGCTGGTGCGCCAACTGCTCGCGCGCGAGGGCGTCGAGGTAGGTGCGGCGGCACTCGCGCGGCTGCGGCATGCGGCACCCGTGCCGGTGTGGATCGCCGCCCAGGGGCCGCGGACGCTGCGCATGGCCGGGCGGGTGGCGGATGGCGTGTTCCTGCGCGCGGGGCGCGCGCCCGCGGTGCTCGCACACGCGATTGCCCAGGTGCGTGCAGGCGCCGCCGAGGCCGGTCGCGATCCCGCCGAGATGAAGTTCTCCCTCGTGTTGCACACCGTCCTCGATGACGACCTGGAGCGCACCGACGTCGTGGCGCGTGCGATCGCCGCCGGCTACCACGAGTACTCGCCCGCGCTGTTCGGCCTGGCCGGCCTGCGCTGGAACGGGCCCGACGTGCATGCGCTGCGGCAACAGGTGTGGCCCGACTTCCACCATGCGGCAGATCTGCACGCGGCTGGCCAGCACGTGGCATTCCTGGGTCGCGATGCGATGCATGCCTTCGCGCTGCACGGCAACGCCGCGCAGGTGCGCGCACAGCTCTCTGCCACGCTCGTGGTCGCAGGCACACTGGGGGTGCGCTTCGAGATCGTCGTGCTGCATCCTGTGCCGGTGCATCCGGGACCGCAGGACACGGCAGCCGTGCTCGAGCGCTTCGCCGCTGAACTGCTCCTGCCCCTGCGGCACGAAATCGCGACCTGAGGGACGGAACATGAAGTACCAGATCATCTCCGCTGACTGCCACATCGACCTGCCGTGGCTGCCCGAGCGGCTGTTCGTCGACAACGCGAGCGCGGCGTTTCGAGATGCCATGCCCTTCGTGGAGTCGCGCCCGGGCGGCCGCATGTGGGTGACCAAGTCGGGCGCGCAGTTCGGGCTGAAGAACGGCATGGGCTCGGCGGGACGGAACTACGTGCCGGGCGAGATCCACCGCTCGGACCGCATGGCAGAGAAGGGCCTGTTCGACGACGGGCGCAATGGCATCGACCGGCTGACGATCCCCGAACTGCGCATCCGCGACCAGGACATCGATGGCGTACAGGCCGAGGTGCTCTACGGGATCCTCGGGGCGGCAAAGCGGATTGGTGATGACGCCGCGGCGGCGGAGATGATGCGCATCTACAACGCCTGGCTCGGCGACTTCTGCGCCACCCATCCGGAGCGCTTCGCCGGCATCGCCAGCATCCCCAACCGCAACGTCGACGATGCGGTGACCGAACTGGACCGCGTCGTCGCGCGCGGTGCGGCACGTGGCATCGAGGTGGCGGTGGACCACGACATGCGGCCGCTGTTCGAGCCGGCGTGGAATGCGCTGTGGGCACGTGCGGCCGAAGCGAAGCTGCCTGTGCACTTCCACACCATCGGCCCGCGCATGGACTACGACTTCGCGCCGCTCGCGCCGCTGCAGCGCCGTCAGGCCTTCGCCGTGCACATCACCAGCTTCCAGCTGGCGATGTCGCGCATCATCATGGAACTCATCTTTGGCGGCGTGGCGGAGGCGCACCCGACGCTGCGCTTCGTGATCGGCGAGAGCGGCATCGGCTGGATTCCCTACATCCTCGAGCACATGGATCTCGAGTGGGAGGACCAGTTCCAGGACCTCACGCTGACGATGAAGCCGAGCGAGTACTGGCGCCGACAGTTCTTCGCCACCTACCAGAGCGATCCCATCGGCATCCGCCTGCTCGACATCCTCGGCGAGCACACCATCATGTGGGGTTCGGACTTCCCGCATCCCGACGGTGTCTGGCCAGACTCGCGCTCGTTCATCGACCGCGAGCTCGGCAACCTGCCGGATGCGACGCGCAGGAAGATCGTCTGCGACAACGCGGCGCGGCTGTACGGCTTCCGCTGAGCCGCGCGCGACAGTACAGGACCCATTCAAGACCCGAGCAGGAGGGGGGAGACCCATGAGCGAGTTCGAAGGCAAGTTTGTCATCATCACCGGCGCAGGCGGCGGCCTCGGCCGTTCTCACGCGCTGCAGTTCGCTTCGCGCGGTGCGAAGGTCGTGGTCAACGATCTCGGCGGCCGCGTCGATGGCAGTGGCCAGGGCGATGCGGCGGACCAGGTGGTGGCGGAGATCCGTGCGAAGGGCGGCACGGCGATCGCGAACCGCGACTCTGTGGCGTCGAAGGAAGGTGCGAAGGCAATCGTCGGGGCGGCAGTGGCGGAGTTCGGCACGGTCGACATCCTGGTCAACAACGCCGGCAACCTGCGCGACAAGTCGTTCAAGAACATGACGCCGGAAGACTACGACGCGGTGCTCGACGTGCACCTGCGCGGCTCGGGCTACGTCACGCATGCGGCGTGGCCGATCATGCTGGCGAAGAACTGGGGGCGCATCGTGCTCACGAGTTCCACGTCGGGCATCTTCGGCAACTTCGGCCAGGCCAACTATGGCGCGGCGAAGATGGGCATGTGGGGCCTCATGAACGTGCTTGCCATCGAGGGCGTCAGCAAGAACGTGAAGGTGAACTGCCTGTCGCCCGGCGCGGCCACGCGCATGACGGCAAGCGTGCCGGGCGCGACCTTCGACCCGGATGCACCGCCGCCGGACCGCGGCCCTGACCTCGTGACGCCTGCCGTGCTCTACATGTGCAGCGAGAACGCGCCCACGGGCTACGTCATCCAGGCGGCGGGCGGGCGCTTCTCGCGCACGCAGATCTTCGCCAACGAGGGCGTGACGCTGCCGTGGCAGGAGGCGACGTACGAGAACCTCGTGGCAAACATCGACAAGGTGGTGGACATGTCGCAGGCGGTGGGGCGCAATCCCACGGAGCGCCCGGCGCGGCGCTAGCCGCGCAGGATGCGCACACCGGGATGGCGCATTGCGTGCGATCCCGGTGTGCGACCTTGCAGCGGGTGCGGCCTACATCTTGTAGGTGAGCCCCGCATACACGCGGCGGCCGCGTGAATCGAACTGCGTGAAGTCGGTGCCAAGGCCGTCCTTCACGTTCGGCAGGTCGGCATCGAACAGGTCGATCACGCCCACGCTCATCAGCAGCGTCGTGTCGTTCCACTCGTACTCGTAGCTGTAGCGCGCGTCCACCGTGTGGTAGGGCCCGAGTTCGTGCTGCAGCCGCAGCGACGCGACCGCGTTGTCCTCGTACGCACCCACGTAGCGCACGTTCGCGTTCACGCTGTGCGGGCCCTTCAGCCAGCTGAGCGAGAGTGCGCCCTTGAAGTCCGGCATCGAACGCGACAGGCGCCGCTCGGGATCACGGTTGGTGAAGCCTGCCGCATCGAAGTCCGGCTGGCCGACCGGGAAATCCTTCACCTCGAACTTGTTCACCCAGCTGAATTCCGAACCCAGCACCACCATGCCGTAGTCGCCGATGTCGAGGCGATAGCCGATGGTGAAGTCGATGCCATCGGTCTCCACCTTGCCGGTGTTGATCGCATTGCCGGAGACGATCTGCAGGCTGCGCGTGAGGTCCTGCCGGCGCATGATGCCGCCGCCGAAGGTCGCATTCGCCGCGGAGACCGCGTATGCCGTGGGATCGACCTGGCACTGCTGGGCCTGGGCACCGCCCACCGCAAACTGCGGCAGCTGCGGATTGCACGCAGTGCCGAACGTGGCCCCGGGCGCGACGATCACGAAGTCGTTGGCTGCCAGAGCGGTACGGAACAGGCCGAGTTCCTGCTCGAGGAAGGCCTGGGTCGGCACGTCGATGATCTTGTCCTCGAACTCGATCACGTAGTAGTCGATGCCGACGCTGAGCCCCTCGAGCGGGCCGTCCACCGGCGCAAAGATCGCGCCGATGTTGTAGGTGATGGCCGACTCGGGGCTGAGGTTCGGGGACTGCAGGCCCTGCTTCACGATGATCACGCTGGGCGCGGTGGCGCGATCGGGAATCGCGCAGCGGCCCGTGCGGACGCACTCGGCCCCGTTCGTCGCCGCCTGGGCACCGGCGGAGCCCAGCACGTCGCGCACGCCGAACTCGAGGCTGAAGCCCGTGCCTTCCTCGATCTGCGCCAGTGCCGGCGCCCGGAAGGACGAGCTGATCGAGGCGCGCAGCGCGAGTGACTCCAGTGCCTGCCAGCGCAGGGCGAACTTCGGATCGAAGGTGTCGCCGAGATCGCCGTAGTCCTCGTAGCGGGCGGCGAACTGCATGTCGACGTCGTCGCCGAGCGGCACCTGCACCTCGAGGAAGAAGGAGTAGGCATCGCGATCGGCATCGAAGTTGCGGTTCTCTGACAGGCCGGCGACAGACTCCGAGCCCACCATCTGTCCGAAGCTGTTCATTCCGCCGACCAGTTGCGGATGCACGTGGGTCTCGCGGCCCTCCTCGCGATACTGCGCGCCGACGGCGATCGCCACGCTGCGGCCCCACAGGTCGAACAGCTCTCCGGACACGACGGCGTCGTAGTTGGTCTCGAAGGTGTCGGACTCCTGGAAGTCCTCCATGTCCACCTCCAGCCAGCGGATCAGCTCGTCCGAATTCGCGAGCGCCGGGTTGGTGAAGCGCGACAGGTAGGGGTTGAAGAACTGGCAGCCGCCCTGGCCGATGTTGGTACTCGTCATCGCCAGCACGAGATTGTCCGGGTTGATGAACGGGAAGCCCTGAACCTCGCCCATCAGCGCGAGCATCGTGGTCTCGAGCGGACCCTGGTTGCCAGGCGTGCCGAAGGCGCCGCGATCGAAACGCCCATCGACACCGGCGAGGACGAAGCGCGCGGTGCCCGCGGCAGGCCCGCTGACCGTGCCATTCGGCGTGCAGCTCGGGCCGCCAAGGCCGTAGGTCGCCAGTTCGAGCCGGTTCTTGTCGATGCCAAGCAGTCGATTCGAGAACGTGCTCTCGCCGTGGGTTGCGGACACGTCGTAGCGCCAGTCGCGGTTGCCGATCTCGAAATCCCCGCGCACACCGACCTGGTAACGCGTGGTTTCCTGCTCGTTGGAGAACACCTCGCCCTGGCGCTGCGGCCCGCGGCCGGGCACGCGCAGCGTGTAGTCCGCGAGGTCGAGGAAGCCCTGCGCCGGGTCGAGTGTCAGCGGGCCGCCATTGAATGCCTGCGAGGGATCATTGGCTGCACGTCCGATCGGCGTGGCGGTGAAGTTGCCGATGAGGCCCGGCAGGTAGAACTTCGGCTCGATCGGGCCGACGTAGACGTCCTGGTTGGAGCCGCTCTCGGTGCGCACGAACGACAGCTGCGAGTACACCTCGAACGCATCCGCGAAGGCGAAGGAGCCGGTCGCCATCACACTGCTGCGACGCTGGTCGGGGATCAGGATGCCGGTCTCGACACCGCTCCTGAAGCAGGTGGTTGGCGCGGTGTTGTTGAAACTGTCGCGGAAGTAGCCAAGCTGCTCGCAGGCCGGATCGCCGGCGAAGTTGCGCGTGCCATTGGGCACGAACGCCGTCGAGCTGTTGACGATCGTGGCGTCCTGCTTGGCGAACTGGTCGCGCAGCAGCTGCTTGCGTTCGGATGAGCGCAGCTCGCCGCGATCGAAGTACTCGCCGCCGATCACGAAGTGGCCGCGACCATCCTCGGTGGCGATGCCCCAGATCGCGCCGAGCGTCTGGTCGTCCTGCGAGCCCGACGTGGTCTGCTGGTAGTTGTAGCGCAGCTCGAAACCCTCGAACTCGCTGCGGGTGATGAAGTTCACCACGCCGGCGATGGCGTCCGAACCATAGAGTGCGGAGCCGCCGTCCTTCAGCACCTCCACACGTTCCACCATCGTGATGGGGATCGAGTTGATGTCCACGAAGCGATCGCCGTCCGAGAGCTTCTGGCCCGCATAGGGCAGGCGCTTGCCGTCGAGCAGCACGAGCGTCGCAGTGGGCCCGAGGCCGCGCAGGTTCACGTTGGCAAGGCCACCCCCGGTGGCGCCGTTGAAGCGGGTGCCGTCGGTCGGCGCGGTGTCCGATCCCGAAGTGATGGAGAGATTGCGCACGGCCTCGCCGATGTCCGAGACGCCCGATACGACGAGGTCCTCCCGGGACAGCACGAGCACGGGCGAGGGCGCGTCCTCCGGCGTACCGCGGATGAAGCTGCCCGTGACCACCATCTCTTCCACGGGCTGCTCCTCCGCGGCCTGCGCAACGCCCGTGCCAGCGGTGGCAATCAGCCCTGCAGAAACAACAAAGGCCGCAATTGCGGCCTCGACGGATGTGCGTTCATGGCGAACGCTGCTCACGTCCGTACGACGAACACTCGTATCCATGCTCCCTCCCCCCAGAATATGGATTGCAGTGACGACTATTGCGCGATCCGTACTTCCTCGATCGTTGCTGTGGGCGGCGTGGCGACAGGCCATGACGTTCCCCCTGTTCCGTTTATACACCTCGCTCGTCCGTGACTGTCAACGCAGGCGTGCCGATGTACGTGCCGGCAGCGATGTACGTGCCAGCAGCAATGATTGTGTGTGTTGACGTTCGTGCGTGCGGATCACGACGGCGATTGCGGAGCGGATGGCAACCCCTGTTGAATCGCGGCCGCGCATCGGCACTTCGCTGCGCGTCGGCCAGAGTGCGGCCGAGGGCCACAGTGCATCGAGGGGTGTGATGAGCGAGCAGGGGAGCGAGATCGATCCGGCAGCGTGCGATGTTGCGACGTGGTGTGGCATGCGGCGTGGCACACGGCCTGGCACGCCGCGTGGCACACGGCCTGGCGTGCGCGCGATCGCGTTCGCGGTGGCGCTGGCCGCGGCCACGCTGCCGTCCGCGTTGCCGTGGGCGATGGCGGGCGCTGCAGATGCGCCGGCGCGACTCGAAGTGCCTCGCGCGGCCGCAGGCTTTCGCCTCTCGGTGCTGGCCACCGGTTCGCGCATCTCGGGTGCGAACGGCATGCACGTGGGGCCGGACGGGCTGCTGTACGTCGCGAGCGTGGTCGGTTCCGAACTGCTGGTGCTGGATCCCGCCGATGGCCGCGTGGTGCGGCGGCTGGCGCATGCGGACGGCGTCGAGGGGCCGGACGACATCGCCTTCGGTCCGGACGGCGGCTTCTACTGGACGTCGATCCTTTCGGGCGAGGTCGCGGGCATGCGGCCCGACGGCACGCGCATCGTGGCCGCGCAGATCGGCCCCGGGGTCAATCCCATCACCTTCTCGCCCACGGGGCGGCTGTTCGTTGCGCAGTGCTTCTTCGGCACGGGGCTGTTCGAGGTCGATCCCGCAGGCGTGAAGCCGCCGCGCTCGATCCGTGATGATCTCGGGCCGGAGTGCGGGCTCAACGGCATGGACTGGGGTCCGGATGGCCGGCTCTACGGGCCGCGCTGGTTCCGCGGCGAGGTGGTGAGCCTCGATGTGGACAGTGGCGAGATGCGCACCGAGCTCACGGGCGTGGAGGTGCCGGCCGCAGTGAAGTTCGACAGCAAGGGCCGCCTGCACGTGCTCGACACGCTGGCCGGCAAGGTGCTGCGCGTGCACCGCGCTGCTGACGGCACGGCGACCACAGAGGTGATCGCGCGCCTGCCGCCGGGCCTCGACAACTTTGCCTTCGATGCAGCCGACACGCTGTACGTCTCGAGCTTCGTCGATGGCTTCGTGGTGCGCGTGAATGCGGACGGCTCGCAGACGATGCTGTCGCCCGCCGGCATGTCATCGCCCGGTGGTGTCGCCGTGCGCATCACGGCCGACGGCGTGGAAGCGGTGGTGGCAGACCTGCAGGCGCTGCGCGGCTTCGGTGCCGGTGACGGCGTGGTGCGCTTCACGGAGCCGAACGTGCTTGGGGTGTCGCCGATGGGCACGGCGTTGAATGTGTCGATCGACGGCGAACATCTCGTGCTCGCATCCTGGGTGGACAACGACGTGCGGGTGTGGAACCAGCGGGAGCATCGCGTCGTCGAGCGCCATGAGGGGCTGCAGGAACCGGTGGCAGCCGTGCGCTTCGGTGCCGGGCTCGCGATTGCCGAGCACAAGGCGGGACGCGTGATCCTGATGCAGGCCGACGGTGGGTCGCGCGTGCTTGCGACGGGCTTCGCTGCGCCGACCGGCCTCGTGGTGCGCGGCGACGACCTGTTCATGACCGAGCGCAGCACGGGCACGCTGCTGCGGCTGGTGGCCGATGGCGAGCCGCTCACCGCGCCCGAAGTGGTGCTCGAAGGCCTTGCGTCGCCCGAAGGTGTGGCGCTGTATCGCGACGGCTTCGCGATCGTGGAGGCGGGTGCGGGAACGGTGACGGTCATCGACCGCGAAGGCCGGCGATCGACTGCGGCACACCTCCCGATCGGCCTGCCTGCCGGCTCGGCGGCGCAACCGCCGTCCTTCGTGTTCAACGGGATCGCGAGTACCGGCGATGGCGCGCTGATCGTCACCGACGAGCGCAGCCGGACC
>SXGU01480269.1_pt1 | contig 23993 bp, 20 predicted proteins | sample 3174531 | NCBI WGS metagenome assembly SXGU01 (sample SAMN11356863, study PRJNA531348) | freshwater metagenome | isolation source: freshwater sample F1-140 | place: China: Fuxian Lake, Yuxi | collected 2017-12-25
GCGGCCCGCGTCGTGAGTACGCGGCGATCAAGTTCTTCCTCTACACGCTGGCCGGCGGCGTGCTGATGTTGATCGCGATGTTGATGTACTACTTCGGCAGTGCGGTCGATGGGGCAAAGGGTTCGTTCGATTTGCTGGAACTGACCGCGATGGCTCAGAAGGGGACGGTCTTCACTCCCGGCTTGCAGGTGGCCGCATTCATTCTGTTGTTCATCGGCTTCGCGATTAAGGTGCCGACATTCCCGTTCCATACGTGGTTGCCCGACGCGCACGTTGAGGCTCCGACGCCGATCTCGATGATTTTGGCTGGTGTGCTGCTGAAGCTCGGCGGTTACGGCATCATCCGCGTCGCGTTCCCGCTCTGTCCCTATGGAGCTCAAGTGGCGGCGTATGCGTTGGTGGCGATTGGCGTCGTCAGCATCATTTACGGTGCGTTCGCCGCGTTGGCTCAGACCGACTTCAAGCGGATGGTGGCGTATAGCTCGGTGAGTCACATGGGTTACGTATTGCTCGGGATCGCCGTCTGGAAGATCTCGGAAGTGACGGGGGCCGCTGAAGGCCGCGACGACTACTGGCTGATGGGTATGAGCGGTGCGATGTTCCAAATGGTGGCTCACGGCGTTTCTTCCCCGGGCATGTTCTTTATGGTCGGCGTGATTTACGACCGAGTGCATCATCGCGACCTCAATCAATTCGGCGGCTTGGCAGGGTTGATGCCCAATTACGCGGGTATGGCGGCGGTGATCTTCTTCGCCGGTTTGGGTCTGCCTGGTTTGTGTGGCTTTATCGGCGAAGTCTTCGTCGTGCTGAGCGTTTGGAATTACTCGAAGGTGCTGGCGATCGTGTCGGCTGGCGGTGTGATCCTGACGGCGGGCTACATCCTCTGGGCGTTGCAACGGGTTTATCTCGGTCCCGAATACAAGGGGCCGCATTCCGAAGCGATCACTCCGATGAATGCTCGCGAGAAGGCGATCGGCTGGGCGTTGATCGTTCCGTGCTTCGCGTTGGGCGTGTATCCGAACTTCGTGTTTGACTACACAGACAAACCGATGGTGAAACTGAGGAACTCGCTCGAAAACGGTTACATCAACACTCCGAAGATCAACAGCGAGATGAAGACGACACAAAAGTAGGTCAGCCAGATTCGGTTGTCCGATCATCGAAATATCACCATGAATGAAATCGGTTCCCTAGTCGTCCGCTTATTGGACGAAACGACGAAGACTTCGGTCGGACTGTTTGTGCCAGAATTGGTACTGAGCGGCACGATCGTCGTCATGCTGTTGTGCCGCGTGCTACCGGTGCTGTGGCGCATACCGGCGCAGTGGATCGCTCTTTTGGGAGCCTTCACGGCGTTCGCTTGGACGCGGCAATTTTACCAACTGATATCGTCGAATGGGACATTGGATGCGACGCCGATCTTCACCGGTCTGTTGATGTTCGATGAGTTCGCAACGTTCTTTCGCATGTTTCTGTGTCTGTTCTTGATTCTGACAATCACGTTGACGGTCTTGAGCGGTATCCCGGATCGGGAAGACGGCCCGGACTTCTACACGCTGCTGATTGGTGCGACGCTGGGGATGATGATCATGGCCTCGGCGAATCATCTGCTGATGCTCTTCATGGGCGTCGAGATGGCGAGGGTTCCCAGCTCCGCGATGGTCGGCTTTTTGAAGGGCCGCAAGAAGAGCAGCGAGGCGGCATTCAAGTACGTCGTTTACGGAGCCGGTGCCGCTGGTGTGATGCTGTACGGCATCAGCTTGTTGACTGGTTTGACGGGCACAGGCTCGATGCCGGAGATGGGACATCGACTGGCGATGATCGTCAGCCAAGGTGCGGGGATCGGTGATCCGGTCGTTCGCACGATTGTTCTGGCGAGCTTGATGGTGATGGTCGGCCTGGCCTTCAAACTGTCGATCTTCCCGTTCCACTTCTGGTGCCCCGATGTGTTTGAAGGAGCAGCCGCCGAGGTCGCCGGTTTCTTGTCGGTCGCGTCGAAGGCCGGAGCATTCGCGCTGCTGGTCCGATTTGCTCTGTCATTCTCTGGCGGTTCGGCCGCAGTGTCGGAGATCGCCTTCGCGCTGGGCATCGGCATCGGAGTACTGGCGGCGGTAACGGCGACGTTCGGAAACCTTTCGGCTTACGGCCAGACGAACATCAAACGCATGTTGGCGTATTCGACGATCGCTCACGCCGGTTACATGCTGATGGCGGTCTCCGCCTTGATGGTCATGAAGTACAGCAAGCACGGTGGTTCGGAAACGACGGCGATCACGCTGTCGTGCATCGAAGGCTTGATCTATTACCTGTTCGTGTACCTGTTTATGAACCTGGGTGCGTTCGCCATCGTGGCGTTGATTCGCAATCAAATCCTCAGCGAAGAGATCGAAGACTACAACGGCTTGGCGTCTCAGTGCCCGCTGCTGTGCTTTGGGATGGCGTTGTGCATTTTCAGTTTGATCGGTCTGCCTCCGATGGGTGGCTTCTTCGCCAAGCTGGTGGTGTTCGCGTCGGTCTTCAAAGCGACTTCGGTCCATTGGGTGATGTGGTTCGTGCTGGGTGCCGGAGCGATCAATGCGGTCTTCGGACTCTTCTATTACATCCGAATTTTGAAGGCGATGTACTTGAAGCCGCGTCCGGACGGAGCTCGCAAAGTGAGCTACGACATGATGCCGGTGGGCCTGTTTGTGTTGATGATCTGCTTGCCGGTGTTGGGTCTGGGTCTCTTTCCGTCTCAGTTCACTGAGGCGTTTAGCAACGTTGCGTCCATCTTGCTGACCGGCCGTTGATCGTGGATTTGAACCGCTGCGGCGAATGAGGTTTGAGATCGTTCATGGCACTCTCGACTGATTTGGAAATCCTGAACCGCGTGCTCCGCGAACTGTCGAGCTGCTTCTTGCAGTACGCGGGCGAGTGCTGGCCGTGGACATCGGCCGGTGCCGAAGGGGCGAAACTGCGCGACTCGGTGATGCAGTGCGTCGAGCGGCAACGGCAATCGATTGGATTAGTGGCCGAGTTTTTGGCGACTCAACAAGACCGGGTCGAAGACGGCAAGTTTCCAGCGGAATTCACCGACCTGCACTATGTCTCGATGACATTCTTGCTCAAGCGACTGGTCGAGTCCCAGAAGAAGCTGGTGGAGTCCATCGATCGAACCGTGACGCTGCTTCCCGCCGGTGACGAGTGCCGCGAGATTCTGGAAGCGGTCCAGAACAACGAGCGTGCGAATTTGGCGGCACTGCAAGCCCCGTAGTTAGCCGTCGTCGTAGCCCGACTCTCTGAGTCGGGACGTTGACGATAACCAGCCGACTCGGAGAGTTGGGCTACGGATTGAAGCGGAGTCGACCATGCACCTCGTTGACACGCACGCTCATCTGGACGAGGACGCGTTCAGCCAGGACGTCGATGAGGTCATAGCTCGGGCGGTGTCGTCTGGTGTGACGGCGATGCTGGCGGTCGCGACAACGCTGGAGAGCAGCCGAGCGACGATTGCGCTGGCGGCACGAGTGCCTCAGGTGTTCGCGGCGGTGGGCATCCATCCGAACTACGCGGTGCAGGCGAAGCCGGGGGATTGGGAAGCGATCGAAGAACTCGCGGCGTCGCCGAAGGTGGTTGCGATCGGGGAGACAGGGCTGGATCGGTATTGGGATCACACTCCGTTTGACGTGCAGCTCGATTACTTTCGTCGGCAGATGGAATTGGCAAAGCGCCGCGACCTGCCGTTCATAGTGCATTGCCGCGAGGCGGAACCGGATGTCGTCTCCGTACTGCGTGAGGCGGCGGGTGCGAGTCAGCTCAAAGGGATCATGCACTCATTCTGCGGCGGCCGAGCGACGCTCGATGCTGCATTGGAGTTAGGGCTACACATCTCGTTCGCGGGGATGCTGACGTTCAAGAAGAACATCGAACTGCGCGAGTTGGCGAAGTCAGTGCCGCTGGAGCGATTGTTGGTCGAGACCGATTCTCCCTATCTGGCTCCACAGCCGCATCGAGGCAAACGGAATGAGCCGGCGTTTGTGCGTCACACGGCGGAATGCTTGGCTGAAGTACATGGTCGGACGCTCGACGAGATGGCGGCGACCACGACGGCAAATGCGGCGCGGTTGTTTGGAATCCCCGGCGATTGACTCAACGCAAACCGATGAAATGACTCCTGCTCAGTGACAAGAGAGGAAGCAGACATGTGGCCGGCGATCATTGTTGGAATTGTGATCCTGAGTTTAGCGGCAGCGTGGTTTTGGTGGCGCAAGAGACGCGCCGCATCGGGGCATCGGTTGGTTTCGATTGTGGCGTTGCTGCGCGAGCCTCAAGAGTTGGAACCGATCTATGTGGCGACTGCGGCGAGAAAAGCTTGGAACGCGGACCTCGGTGACGGGACGAACGAAGGGGAAGATGGCTTCGTGGCCGGTGCGTCGATCACGACGGCGATTCGCTTTCGAGACCGGATGTTCTTGGTCAATTGCTTCCCGTCACCCTACGTTGAAGATCCAGAGGCCGTGGCGAATGACATGGCCGACATCCGGCTGCGGACACTGTTTGCTCAGCACACGGCGTGGATTTCGTGCGATGCAATGGGGCTCGAACCGGATGAACCTGAGGAGTCGGTTCGCGAGTGGTATCGACTCTTGGGACCGCTGCTGGCGGAACTGATCGACGACAACTGTCTGGCGATTTTTCTGCCTGACTCAAATCTGCTCTATGCGTACTCGAATGAGGCTCTTGATCGGCTGCGTTCGGATGACCCGTTCGCCGCGCTTTATCAGGAAGCCGAGGTTCCCGTCATCGAAGTCGCTCCCGATTTAAAGGTGATGGAACGGGCGGAGGCGGAGGCTCGACAACGCTGGCCTCAGTTTGTTGAGGTCTTTGAACAGCAAGCCGGGTCGAATTTCGCGGTGAAGGCTCCGATCACACGCGGCGGCAATACGGAGTTCATTTGGCTCACCGTCACCGCTCTTGAGAACGACGTGATCTATGGCGAACTCGCTAACGAGCCTGTGAACCTTCCGGGGCTCAAGCTGGGCTCGACCGTGAAAGCGCCGGTTGGCGACCTCAATGATTGGGGCTACCTGGGTCGCGCCGGTGAATTCGTCGGAGGGTTCACGATCAAGGCTGTAGAGCAGGCCGTCAAGAAGGGGCGACGCAAGAAGTAACTTTTGAGACGCTCATCGCTCGTCATGTGGAAAACCTGCCTGGAATGTCCGGTCAGCAGGCTCGTACATTCCCGGACCGCTCAGTCGATCGCTAAGCCTGAATCAGCCCGTAAGTCTTGGTCACCATCTCCTCCCAATGCCAATGGAGTCATTATGCGAAAGCCGTTGTTACTGACTTGTCTCGGTTTGACCTGCTTGAGTTTGTCTCTGTCGTTGATGGGAGCCGATGTTTCGGCGTCGAAGAAAGACTGGCCGGGCTGGCGCGGTCCAAACCATGATGCGATCGCGGCCGAGAAAGGCTTGTTGAGCGATTGGCCGGAGGATGGTCCGCCAGTGTTGTGGACAGCGATCGGCTTGGGAGGCGGCTTTTCGAGCATCGCGATTGCCGACGGTCACATCTACACGCTCGGAAAACGCAAAGAAGGCTGCTGCTTGATTTCGTTGGATCTTGGTGGCAAGGAGGTATGGGCAACTCCGATTGGCAGTGACGATCCCAACTGCACTCCGACTGTAGATGGTGATCGCGTCTACGCGATGGATCGCCACGGCGAACTGGCCTGCTGCGACACCAAAACAGGAAAGGTGATTTGGAGCCGGAGCTTTGCGAAAGAGTTCGGTGGATCCGATCCGACCTGGGGCTACAGCGAATCACCGCGAGTCGATGGCAACTCCTTGATTGTGACGCCTGGTTCTCAAGAAGCGTTGCTGGTCTCGTTGGATAAGAAGTCGGGCAAGGTGATCTGGAAGACCTCGGACGCGAAGTTGGGAAACAACGGGCATGGCGGCGCGGGTTACGCTTCGGTGCAAATCAGCAATGGCGCGGGAGTGAAGCAGTATGTGCAGATGGTCGGCAAGGGGCTGGTCTCGGTGAATGCAAAGGACGGCAAGTTCTTGTGGACTTACAACCGAGTCGCGAACGGAACGGCGACGATCCCCACTCCAATCGTGCGCGGCGACTATGTGTTTGGCGCGTCAGGCTACGGCGACGGCGGCTCATGCCTGGTCAAGCTGGTGAGGTCCGGCAGCGGCGTGAAGGCGGAAGAGGTCTGGTACAAGAAATCCAACCAATTGCAGAACCATCATGGTGGAGTGATTCTGCTGGGCGATCATCTCTACATGGGTCACGGAAACAATCAGGGGTATCCGGTGTGCGTCGATTTCATGACTGGAAACGACGCCTGGCGTCCTGGACGTGGACCAGGTGAAGGCTCGGCGGCGATCGTCTGCGCCGACGGACATCTCTACTTCCGATACGAGAGCGGCGAGATGGCGCTGATCGAAGCGACGCCGGCAGCGTATCACCTGAAGGCGACGTTCAAGATCAAGACGAAGCACTCGGCAAGCTGGCCGCATCCGGTAGTGCTCGATGGCAAGCTATATCTGCGCGATCAACAGGATTTGCATTGCTACAAAGTGAAGAAGGACTGAGGAAAGGGAACGCAATAAGTTTATTAGCCCGACGCGCCAGTCACTATGTGGGAGGTTTGAGAAAAGGCTCCTTGAAGGCGAACCTGGAATGGAGAGTTCAAACCCAATTCCTCATTCTCCGACAAGGAGCATGTGTGATGTCAGGCGTTTTGATGGTTCGTTGCGATTTGCATGACCGGACGATGGTGTTGGAAAGCTGTGTTGGTCGTGAGGGAACAGTTCAGACAACGACGGTTCCGAATGATCGTGGGAGTCGCCGGATGCTGATCGAGCGACTGAAATCGGAAGCATCGGCAGGCGGTGCGGAGAAGATGGTTTTCGCGTATGAGGCGTCAGGATAAGGTTTCGGGTCGTACGATCAGTTGCGGGAAGCGGAGATCGAGTGTCAGGCTCCGACGACGACGGCCAAGATACCGGGAGAGCGGAAGCGGAAGACCGACGATCGTGATGCGGAGAAGATTCTGGATTTGAACGGGGCGCATGTGTTGGCCGGGGCGAGCTTGCTGACGGTGTGGTTGCCGGGACTTCAAACGTTGGGCGACCGGGAAGTGGCACGGCAGCGAGTGACCGTGGCAGACAAGCGTTGCAAGGTGAAAACGCAGGTGCGGTCGTTGCTGAAGCGTTGCGATTTGAGAAAACCCCCTAAGTTGGTAAACGAGAATTTCAAAATGACCGGCGATCCAAACACAGGAGAGAAGGTCATGACCACGAAGACTGCCGCAGCCTGCCTCTTGCTCTTGGCACTTTGTCCGTCGTTCGCGGTTGCGAAGAGTCCGAACATTATTCTCCTCATGGGAGACGACCACGGCTGGGAGGAGACTGGTTACAACGGCCATCCGCATGTGAAGACTCCGGTGCTCGACGAGATCGCCGCGACCGGTTTGCGATTCCGGCATTTTTACGCGGCGCATCCCAATTGCTCCCCCACCCGAGCCAGCTTCCTGACCGGTCGCCATCCCAACCGCATGGGAACGTTCGCACCCGGTTGGTCGCTGCGGCCGCAAGAGATCACGATCGCGCAGATTCTTCGCAGGGCCGGCTACCACTGCGGCCACTTCGGCAAATGGCATGTCGGTCCGGTCAACGCTGGCTCGCCCACCAATCCCGGTGAGATGGGGTTTCACGAATGGGTCTCGCACGACAACTTCTTTGAGTTGAATCCGTCGTTGTCTCGCAATGGCGGACCGCCGGAAGTCATCAAAGGCGAAAGCTCCCAGATCGTCGTGAATGAAGCCATCCGCTTCATCGACCGCACCACACAGGCAGGCAAACCGTTCTTCACCATCGTCTGGTTTGGCTCACCGCACGAACCATACAGCGGATTGCCCGCCGATCTCGCCTTGTACGATGACCTGCCGGCGAAGTACCCGACTCCCAAAGTCAGCCTCACATCGAACGCAACAGGCGGCCCGGTCTCGCGACCAAAAGGCGAGGTCCTGCGCGAGCGCTACGCAGAAATCACGGCGATGGACCGCGCCATCGGTGGGCTAAGAAAACACCTCGCCTCACAAGGACTCCGCCAGGACACGCTGCTTTTTTACTGCGGCGACAACGGCACCTCCTCCGACGGCACGCTCGGATTTCCTCATCGCGGCGTCAAAGGCCAAGTCTATGAAGGGGGCACGCTCGTTCCCGGACTCATTGAGTGGCCCGAACGTATTTCTCAGCCGCGCACGACCAGCGTTCGCTCCTGCACCAGCGATCTGCTCCCGACACTCTGCGCGCTCGTTGGACAGCCGCAGCCCAATCGCCCGCTCGACGGCCTGGATCTCACGCCTGTGCTCGATGGAAAAATGACCGAACGCCCCGGCCCGCTGGTTTTCTGGGAATTCAACACCGAGCGACTCGCTCGCTCGAAGCCCGAACCCTGGATCGACCCCGAACTGCAAAAAGGGACCACACCGCTTGTAAAGCTCATGGGTGGCAAAGCGACCCGCGACTTCACCAATTACCGCCATCCGGCGATCGCGGACACCGACTACTTCGGACCTCGCGCCATCATCGACGGCCGCTTCAAGCTCGTCATTCACGAACAAAAAACGGGAGATCCCAAACGCGAGCTATTCAATCTCGACGCCGATCCAGCAGAGAAAACCAACTTGATCGAGCAGCAGCCTGCCCTCGCCACCAAACTCCAAACCCGTCTGCACGATTGGCAAAAGTCTGTGCTTAACAGCCTCGCCGGCGCGGATTACAAAGAGTGAACTACCTGAGAGATTTCACTTGCCTGACAATTTCGCTCCTCGCGTCGAAAGGCCGTTCTCTGCTCAATCACTCGAAGGGTTACTTCCAAGCCAGCGGCTGCTTCCAGGACTGCTTGAGTTTCTCCAGCGCGGAGTCGATCACCATTGTTCCCGTCGTCCCGCGCATTTGCAGGCGGCCGGTGGATGTGATCTCCCCCAGCTTGGTACACGGCACGCTCGCGGCGCGGCACAGCGATTCGACCGAGGCTTGCGCGGAAGCAGGGACTTCCAGCACGAAACGGGAATTACTTTCTGAGAAGAGCAGCACCGAGTTGTCACTGAGGCCGCTAGACTTCGCGAGCGATTGCAGATCGAGCAATGCACCCAGGCCGCCAGCAAACGCCATCTCGGCGACAGCGGCAGCGAGGCCACCTTCGCTGAGGTCGTGGCTGGAACGCACAAAGCCTTGTCGGATCGCGTCGTGAACCGCAGCAAAGATGCGCGGGGCGAGTTCCAAGTCCACATGAGGGACGGTGCCGCCAGTGAGGCCGTTGACCTGTGCGAAGTGGCTGCCTCCAAGTTCGTTGGCGGTGGGGCCGATCAACAGCAAGACATTGCCGGCTTCTTTGAGGTCCATCGTGACGGCGTGCTCGACATCGTCGAGCTGGCCGAGCGCGGAGATCAGTAGCGAACTGGGGATTGCGACTGTTTGCTTTTTGCCGTTCGCGTCGACGAACGAGAACTCGTTGTTGAGGCTGTCCTTGCCGCTGATGAATGGTGTGCCGAACGCGATCGCCGTGTCCTTGCAGGCGAGAGCGGCTCGGACGAGCGTGCCGAGTGTCTCCGGGCGATCGGTGTTGCCCCAGCAGAAATTGTCGAGGATCGCGATGCGTCGCGGATCGGCTCCAACGGCGATGCAATTGCGAACCGCTTCATCAATCGCCGAGGCGGCCATCCAGTACGGATCGAGATCGCCGAATCGGGGATTCATTCCGCAGGCGATTGCCAGTCCGCGCTTCGATTGCAGATTCGGACGCACGACGGCTGCATCTGATGGGCCGTCGTTGCAGACGCCGACGAGTGGCTTCACGACGCTGCCGGCTTGGACTTCGTGGTCGTATTGGCGGATGACCCACTCTTTGCTGCACACGTTGAGTGAGCCGAGGATGCGAAGCAGTGAGTCCTCGTAGGACGGGCACTCTTGCCCGTCTGGCGTTGCCGCCGCATCGGAAGAGACGGGCAAGAGTGCCCGTCCTACTTGGCGTAGCGACTCCTCGGCTTTCGGCGTGAACACCGCTTCCCGGACGACTGGGGGGCGGCCGTCGTGGAGAAAGCTCATCGCGAGATCGGCGACTTGTTGGCCGTGATATTTTAGAACGAGCCGGTTGGTCGGTTTGAACTCGCCGAGAATCGCGGCTTCAACCCCCTCGGAGCGACAGAGCGATTCAAACTCCGTCCACGACGTTGGCGGTACGGCGAGGACCATGCGTTCTTGAGCTTCGGAAATCCAAATCTCGGTGTAGCTCAGGCCGCTGTATTTGAGTGGTGCTTTTTCGAGCCAGACTTCCGCGCCAATGTCTTCTCCCATCTCACCGACGGCCGACGAAAAACCGCCGGCTCCGCAGTCGGTGATCGCGCTGTACAGGCCACGGTCGCGAGCTTGCAGGATGACGTCGGCAACCATCTTCTCGGTGATCGCGTTGCCGATTTGGACCGCTCCGCCAGAGATCGTTTCGCTTTCGTGAGTCAATTCGGCGGACGAGAACGTCGCGCCGTGAATACCGTCGCGCCCCGTGCGTCCGCCGACGGAGACGATGTAGTCGCCGGGCTGCGCGTCCTTCTCGCACTTGTCGACCGGGATCATCGCCACGTTGCCGCAATAGACCAACGGGTTGCCGAGGTATCGTTCGTCGAAATAGATCGCGCCGTTGACCGTCGGGATGCCCATGCGGTTGCCGTAGTCGCGGACTCCGCTGACCACGCCGCGCATGACGAGCTTTGGATGCAGCGTGCCCGGTGGCAGTGAATCGTGTGGAGTGTCGGGCGGTGCGAAGCAAAAGACGTCGGTGTTGCAGATCGGTTTGGCTCCCAAGCCCGTGCCGAGCGGATCGCGAATCACACCGCCGAGGCCGGTGTTCGCTCCACCGTAAGGTTCGAGAGCCGACGGGTGATTGTGCGTCTCGACCTTCATGCAGACGTTGTCGGTCTCGTCGAACTTCACGATGCCAGCGTTGTCCTTGAAAACGCTGACGCACCAATCGGCGTCGCCGAGCCGCCGGCGAATCTCGACTGTCGCGGCAAAGATCGTCTCCTTGAGCATGTTCTGGAAGTAGATGTCGTGCCGTCCGTCGCGGTAATGAATGCGACCGGCGAGCGTCTTGTGCGAGCAGTGTTCCGACCACGTCTGCGCGACGGTTTCGAGTTCCACGTCCGTTGGGTCGCGGCCGAGGTCAACGAAGTGCTGCCGGATCGTCTGCATCTCGACCAGATTCAGATAAAGCTGTCCTTCACGACTGAGCCGGACTAAGCGGTCATCGTCCATGCTGCGGATTGCGACGTGAGTCAGCTTGAATTGGTATTCGCTCCCGATGCCGATGGTCTCCATCGCCAGCGGGCCAACGATGACCTGCTCGATCGCGTCATTGGAGAGTACGCGCTTGATGAGCCGTTGGACTTCATCGTTGGACGCTCCGTCGTTGAGCCAGTATTTGCGAACCGTTGCGACGGTCGCCACGGCGACTTTCAAATCGGCCAGCGCGGCTTTCGTGCTTAGGGCGACGTTGTCGGTGACGCCTGGTTTGAGCATGACATTGAGTTGGGATAATCCGCCTTCCGCGGATCGGCCGTCGGCGTTCGGCTGTCGGCCGAGCGGATGGACCGAGCACGTTTCGACGATCGAATCGACGAGCAGCCCGATAGCGCGTTGCTCAATCGTGGCGGCATCGACGTCCCCTTCGATCAGGAAGGATCTTGCCGCGCGGACGGCGTTGATTGTGCCGAGCCGCAATGCTCGTGCTTCGCTCAACACGCGAGCTCCCTCGCGGTCCACTTGCCCTGCGGTCGGATGAATCTCCACTTCGCACAACATGCCGAACTCCCTCGCCTGATGACTCTGCGTGACGACGCGGAGGGATTGTAGGGAGCAGGCTCGCGAGTCGGCAGCGAACGCTGATTGCGGAGAGGTCGCTTTTCATCGAAGAGGTCACGGCTATAATCCGCACCCCTTTGGCGAGGTAGCTCAGCCGGTTAGAGCACAGGCTTCATAAGCCTGGGGTCGTGGGTTCGAGTCCCACTCTCGCTACTGAAGCAGTATTGGAAGCCCGGCTTTTTCAAAAAGCCGGGCTTTTTTCATTCCTCGTTATCGACGCCGAGCAATTTGGTCATGGTCAAGCGGTTGCCTCGGTCGTTGTAGGCGACGGCGTTCATGAACGAGCGGATGAGCATGATCCCTCGGCCGCCGGGGTTTTCGAGGTTTTCATCCTCGGTGGGATCCGGCACGTCTTCGACTTTGAAGCCGTCCCCCTGATCTTCGATCACGACCGTGATTGCATCCGCCGTCAGTTCGCAGGCGATGAAGACCTGTTTGTCAGGCTCCATGCGATTGCCGTGCTTGATGGCGTTGACCATCGCCTCTTCCATCGCGAGGCGAACACCAAAACACTCACGCATCGGCCATTCGTTTTGTTCCATCAAGCCGATGATGCGTTCTTGAACTTCGCGCGCTGTCTCCGTGTTGTTCGGAATCCAGACGTCGAATTGAGCGATTTGGGCCATGAAATTCCAGATTCAGGCGACCGTGAATACGGATTGCCCGCACTTGCTCGCCGAGAGCTCCACCGTGATGTTGCTAGAAACATCACCGGTGGCCGGCGCGAGATCGACCCCAGAACAGGGGCGGGTCTCACTTACAGCCCTTGCAAAGCCGCTTCCAGGTTGTCCTTCATGTCGAACAGTTTGTTCAACTTGGTGATCGCGAAGACTTCATAGATGTCCGCGCGGATGTTGCACAACCGCAGCTTGCCCTTCGCCGCCTTCACTTTCTTGTCCATGGTGATGAGCTTGCCGAGTGCCGCACTGGAGAGGTACTCGACGTTCGAGAAATCCAGCACGATCTTCGGCCGTCCGTCCTCTTCAATCAGCGCGAACAGTTGGTTCCCGATGATCTGAATGTTGCCTTCGTCGAGGATCTTCTTGTCCGTGAACTTCGCGACCGTCACGTCTCCAACTTCTTCGAGGTCCAGCCGTCGGGTTCCGGTACTCATGGTTTGCTTCCAATGTGCCTGTCGAGAGTGGTAATAGGTCTGACCCGCCAAATGGGCCTGACACTGAATGATGATGTGCTTTGCTTAGAACAGTGTCAAGCAGGTCTCCTGAACGAGGAGGGGTTCCGGCACACGTACTTTCAGCCCGCCGTTAGGCTCTGACAGGCCACCGTTGCGAATGCGCACGGAGCGTAGGTTTTCGACAACCATCGCCCCGTGGCGAATCGGCATCACCAACCCGCGAGGATGTTGCCGTCGGGCATCATTGCTGGGGGCTTGGCCCGCAAATAGGGCCACTGCCCCCGATGCTGAGGTTCGTGACTGGTCGTGGCCCGGTGTTTGCTGCCTTCTCGCAACGTGACGGTTCCCAACTCAGGCCCAGCAGGTTGGACTCGTGAAGTCTCTCGCCAAACTCATCGCCGCAATCTGTCTCGTCTCGGCCTGTGCCGACCTCGAGGCGGTCAGGCTGTCGGCGGCAGACGTGGAAGTCCGGCTGACCGATGGCCGAACGCTCCGCGGTTCAGTGATTGAGGCCCAGACCAGCCGAGAGCAGCTCGGATTGGAGCTACGATCATCAGGCATCTCGATTCGCCGGACCTTGGCTTGGAAACAAATCGCCGATTGGAAAATCGTTCCTCTATTGCCGAAACGAGCGCCGCGGCCAGTATCGCCTCCGGTCAATGAGCAACTTGAGAGCACCGCGTATGACTCCGCGCTGCCATTATCGGAGCTTGTTGTTTCCGCCCAATCGGTCAGTACGTTCGGCAGGATGGATTGGGATTCGCTGCGGCTCTCGTTGCAAGGCTTCGATCAATTGGGAACACCGGTGCCGCTCTTCGGTACTCTGCAAGTGACGTTGTGGGGGCTCCGAGAAGAAGCGGGGCGGCCACTGCGCATCAACACACCGACCGGCTCGATGGATGTGGCCGGGCAGCGACGGATGGAGCTCGACAAGATTCAAACCTGGACGCGCAGTTTGGACTCGACGATCCAACGGCTGCCCGGAATCGGAGTGCCAACTGGAGCACGACCAGGTGCCGGCGGAATCGTTTACGAAGACGTGACCTCCCGTCCGTGGGGAGCCAGCGGCTTTGGAAGTCAGTCCGTTTCGGGCTTCGAGGGACGTCAAGATCGTGGTCGGCCCGTTTATGAACGCAATCCATCCGACGCCGTGCAGATGCTGCTGTCATTGCCTCGACCATTGCCCGATTCTGATTCGCAACGCTTCCCACTTGGCGAAGTGACCGTCGAACTCTTGATGCCTGGTGTGGGAGTCTTCTCGGCGACATCTCCGGGAGTGGTCCTGGTCCATCAAAGCCCGCTGCGACAAGAGTTGCTCAACCAGAGTGGTTCGCGGTTCTTCCAGAATGAGCTCACGACGGATGGTCGAGGATTCGGACGCGAGACACGCCAACCATCGCAAATTCGGCAAATGACTCCACCGTTCCCGTATCCCACAATCACGATTGCTCCTGTCCCTGTGGTCGGTCCTCCGCCGCCTGTCGATAACCAGCCTTCTCCAAATCCGATTCCTATGGTTGGACCGTATGCTCCTCCGCCTGCTCCACCTCCACCTGTCCCTGGTGTCCGCGCCCCGACTCCGGTTCCCGTGAGGGTGACGCCGTAAAAGCGATTTCAAAAGTCGATCGTTCGTGAGATCACAGTACCGCGACCGTTAGGGAGCGGCCGTTCTAACATCGCGGGCCGCTCCCTAACGGTCGCGGTACGGTTTTGAAATCGCGTGCAGCGAAGTTACGGCCAGCGTGCGGCATCTTCACCATCCAGCCGTAGCGTCAAACACTTCGCACTGCCGCCAGCTTTGATGAACTCGCCGAGTTCCGTGGCGTGAGTTGTGTAGCCTCGTTCGTTCAAGCTGCGTTCCAATTCCGGGCAGCCGGTGTTGAGCGCCACATGCCGGCCGACGACCACCGCGTTGCAGGCGAACCGAGCCGCCTCGTCTGGGAGGACTTCAATCAGCGTCGGGACGTGTTGCCGCAACGCGGCTTGTCCGTATTCATCGAAAGCGGGAGGGAAATAAATCGCCTCGGTCGGGCTGAGCGGACAGAAGCAAGTATCGAGGTGATAGAAGTAATCGCTGACGAGTTGCAGCGGGATGACTCGGCAGCCGAGTTCTTTCGCCAGCCATTGCTCGCCGCCGACGTCGCTGCGAATCAGGTATCCGACAAAGAGCGTGTCACCGCAGAATAGCGCGTCCCCCGCCCCTTCGAAATCCCAGCCAATGGGACTCTCGCGAGTTTCAAATCCCGCGGCCTGAAACCACGCCGCATCGACCGCCGTCTCCGGCTGCCGTGCCGTATGGCGAAACCGCGCAAGATACGCGCGATCGCGCCACATCAGTGCGGCGTTCGCGGTGAAGACCAGATCGGGAAGTCCCTTCACCGCGTCCATCATGCGAATGTCGGCTCCGATCGAGACCAACACGTCGCGAAGCTGCCGCCACTGAGACTCGGCCAGCGAGCGGTCGCTTTGTCGGCTACGGCTCATCCACGGATTGATTTCGTACTCAATGCCGTAATGGTCCGGCGGGCACATCAAGATCGTCGGTCGGTCGAAGTGCGGCATGAGCAAGCCTCCGTGCAATGACGTTGACGCGGTCGCACTATCCGTCGACGTTCGCAAGCTGTCGAGATCATTCGCCGCTGGCTGGCGTGGTTGCCCGGCTCGTCTCGCGGGGCTAACGTGTCGCGCGAACTCATCCATTGGAAACAGGAGACGGTCCCATGTCTGATGTCACGATCAAAACTCGCGAGAACGGCCCATTGCTCGTCAGCGGCCCAATCACGCTGTGCGACCATCTCGGCAACAAGTACGACTTGACCGGCAAGGAAAACGTCGCGCTCTGCCGCTGTGGAGCGACCCAGAGGCGTCCGTTCTGCGACGGCTCACACAAGGCGAACGGCTTTCAAGCGGCTGAGACCGTCCCAACTCCGGCTCCGCAGTAAATCTCTGTCGCAAGCCTGTCCCATTCGCGCTCCACTAAATTCGCGCGGCCCAAATTGCCGCGCAAATTTAGTGGAGCGCGAATGAAGCGCACGACTGAATTCATCGACCACCATTCGCGTGGCTCAACGACTGGACCACATAATTCCGAAAGCGAGTGCCTGATGTTTCGCTTCCTTCTGCTCGTTGTCGTGTCCGTGTGCGTGGCGTCAGAGGCGGTTGCTCAGCCGCCAGCCGAGACTGATGCGGCCGCGATTCGTGCAGGCTTGTCCGACTTACAGAAGGCCATCGGCGAACTGAAACCGAAGAGGCTCGACGAGCGGCTCATCGCCGATGTCGAGGTCTACGCAAAAGGAGTCGAATGGGCGCTGCGGCACAACGAGTTTTACTTGCCGCCGCTTCCTAAGGACGGCTCGAAGCCGAAGACCGAGCCGAAATCGAAGTATCCGCAGTACGCTTTGAATGCGATCAAGACCGGTCTAAAACGAGTGGAAGAACTCGCGGCCGGTAAGCCAGGTTGGCCAACACAGGTCGGCAAGAGCATTCGTGGATACGTCTCGCGAGTCGATGGCTCGGTGCAGCCGTATGCGATCACGCTGCCGGAGGGTGTCAGCGCGAAAGGGGCGAAGCGTTGGCCGTTGTATGTCGTGTTGCATGGGCGCGGTGGCGACCGCAATGAGATTCGGTTCCTGGAGGACCATCACGACAAGCCGTGGCCGAAGGAGGGGCCGCTCAGCGCCGCCGACTTCGTGCAGTTGGATGTCTTTGGCCGGATCGACAATTCGTATCGCTGGGCTGGTGAGACCGATGTGTTTGAAGCCATCACCGACGTCAAACGCCGCTATCGCATCGATGACCGCCGCATTGTGCTGTGGGGCTTCTCGATGGGGGGAGCGGGGAGTTGGCATCTGGGAGTGCATCATTCCGATCAATGGTGCTCGGTCGGGCCGGGGGCCGGCTTCGTCGATTACTACAACTATCAGAATCGCAAAGAGCCGCTGCCGCCGCATCAGCACACCGGGCTGCATATTTACGATGCGCTGGATTACACGCTCAACGCCTTCAACGTGCCAATCTGCACCTATGGCGGAGAGCTCGACAAGCAGCTTGCGGCCAGCACGCTGATGGTCGAGGCGGCGAAAGAACAAGATGTCGAAATCAAGCTGCTGATCGGCCCCAACACCGAGCACAAGTTTCATCCTGACTCGTTCAAAGAGTTCATGGCGTTTCATCGAGCCAACGTCGAACGTGGACGGCCGGCTTCGGCGCAACGCAAAGAGATTCGCTTCATCACATACACGCTCAAGTACAACCGGTGCGACTGGCTGACGGTGGAGGAACTCATTAAGCCCCTCACCGCCTCGAAAGTTCATGCGACGGTGGCACCAGACGGCGTGTTGCACATTCGGACGGAGAACGTCGCTGCATTGCAGATCGCTCGCGATATGGCCGACCGGGTCGTCATTGATGGCAATGAGCATCCGCTGGCGAATGCCGGCGGCAATTTGCTTCCCGGAGTGGACTATGTTCGCAACGGACGGAAGTGGAATGTGCTCGAATACGACCAGTCACGCGCCTTCGCTGCCAATCCGGAAATCCACAAGCGACACAACCTGCAAGGCCCGATCGACGACGCCTTCATGGAACCGTTCCTCTGCGTGTTACCCACCGGCACCGCTTGGCACGACAGCCACGCGGCCTGGGCCAAGTGGACCTATGGCCGATTCGCTCGCGAATTCGACAAGTGGTTCCGCGGCCGCGCCCCGACGATCAAAGACAGCGAACTCACCGAAGAACAGATCGACGGGAACAACCTGATCCTCTTTGGCGACCCGTCTTCGAACGCGGTCATGGCGAAGGTGATTGAGAACTTGCCGATCACTTGGACGAAGGATGTGCTCGAAGTCGCGGGCAAGAGCTACGATCAAAAGACGCACGCAGTCTCGCTGATCTTCCCGAATCCGCTGAACCCGACACGTTATGTCGTGATCAACTCCGGACACACGCTGCATGACGCCGAGTTCATCGGCACGAACGCACTGCTCTTCCCGCGTTTGGGAGACATCGCTGTTCAGCAGTTCGAGCCTGCTAAGGCCGGCGGATTCACGGAGACGACCCAGTGGGCGACGTCGTTCGATTCGCATTGGAAGCTGCCGAAATGATGCCAGCGGGGAGGGCGAGGCTCCCGCCGAGCCTCGCCCTCCCGATGCGCGGAACAGTTCACGCGGCTTCAATCTGGTCGGCTTCGAGGCAGGCCATCGTGTAGAGCAGGCGTTGTTCTTCGCAGCGTTTGAGATAGTCGGGGGGCATGGCGGCGATGACCGCGTCCTCGAACTCGATGATGAATTTCTGCTTGGGCTTCTTGCCGCTGAGTTCCATGATCGTCGCGGTCCAGCCTGCAAAAGAGACCTCGGTGAAGTCGGGCGAGGTGACACCCTCCTTCACACGCACTCGCGAGCCGATCGTCAGTTTGCTGGTCGAAGAGTTGCTCATGCGGACTCGTGCGCTCCTGGCTCGCAAAGTTCGTCGTGTCATCCCGGCCGCAGCCGAGCGGGGCGAGACTATAGTTACCGGCCCAAGGAGCGCAAAGCGATTGGCTTAGCGGTCTGCCGTCGGAGACATCCTTGACGCTTGAATGCGCCGCCGGGATGCTCCGCCGTAACGATGCGACGAGTGGATTCGTCGCCAGCTCGCGCGGTCGCACTCACGGTGATGGAGAACTCTCATGTCCGAATCTTCCGCTGCTTCTGGACGTTGTTGGGTCGGCTTTGATCTCGGCGGCACCAAGATGTTGGCTGCCATCACCGACGAAAAGTTTCACCCGATCGTGCGCAAGCGTCGGAAGACCCACAGTGAAGAAGACAACTCGACCGGCATGGGCCGAGTCATCAGCACTATCGAGAAGGCACTGGAAGAAGGGGGCATCTCCAAAAACCAACTGGCTGGGATCGGTATCGGCTGTCCGGGGATGCTCGATCTGGATCGGGGCATCGTGGTCGAGGCGGCGAATCTCGGCTGGAAGGACGAGCCGGTGCAAGACAAGCTGGAGAAAGCGTTCGGCTGCCCGGCCGTGATCATGAACGACGTCGATGCTGGCGTGTACGGCGAGTATCGGCTCGGCGCGGCGAAGGGAGCCCGCACGGCGCTCGGCGTTTTTCCGGGGACCGGCGTCGGCGGCGGTTTGGTTTATGAGGGAACGATCTTTCGCGGCAAGAATTTTTCCTGCCTCGAAGTCGGCCACATGCAGGCGATCCCCGACGGCCCGCGCTGCGCGTGTGGGCGACTCGGTTGCCTGGAAGCGGTCAGCAGCCGTCTGGCAATCGCGGCCGCGTCGGCCCAAGCGGTGTTCCGCGGTCATGCTCCCATCTTGGCCGAGTTGACCGGCAGCGATTTGTCGAACATCCGCAGCGGCGTGTTGGCGGAAGCCGTCAAGAAGGGGGACAAGGTGATCGAACAGATCATCCGCGACGCGGCCAATCACATCGGCACCGCAATTGGCGGATTGGTGCATCTCCTCGCGCCGGATGTGGTCGTGCTGGGAGGCGGCTTGGTTGAAGCCATGCCAGATTTGTACGTCGAACAAGTTTCGATCGCCGCGAAGAAATGGGTGCGTCCGACCTACGCCAAGACCTACGAGGTCGTCGCCACGAAGTTAGGCGACGATGCGTCCGCGCTCGGAGCCGCGGCCTGGGCCGAGGCGACTTTCGCGAAGAAGTAGTTCCTCGCGACAGCGCTTTCTCCGCTCGGCAATGCTGTTAATGAGCATTTCCCTGTGGCAATCGGGGATTCGGTCGCTCTTGCGAGTCTCAGCCTACGGTCGGCGAAAGATCGACCTTCTTGATCATGTCGCCGATTCGCACTCGTCCGGCCGAATCACGATCGACTCCAAGACACCGCCGTCTCGCGGTGCTTTCAGCAACTGAGCCATTCCCGCTTCGAGGTCTGCCATCGATTGGTGGATGACTGGCTGCTCAAGGTTCATTGGCTAATCCTCTTCGATCAACGATGTCAGGTGCCTGCTTGAGGATTCTAGTTCTTTCAATCGGAGCATTCTTTGAAATCTCGGAAGGTTGGGACTGTCCGGATAGATGTCTTCGAACGATTTCAGGAGGCGTCGTGCGGAGGCGATCTCGTCTTTCCGCAGAGCCAACTCGAAGTCCACACCAGTCATCGCGGCGAATTCAGACGTATGGAAGCGCCGCGAAACTCGCAGAGGCTTGAGCCACTCGATCGCGGCCTCATCGTCATCCTTCATCAAAGCCATGCGAGCGAGATTGGAACGTGCAATCGCGTTGTCTTCCTCCATTGATAGCACATGTCGCAGAATTCGTTCAGCCTCGTCAAACCGCTCTTGAGCCAACACCGCCGCCGCTAGGTTGTTGTGAGCGGACACCAATTCGGGTTCCAACTTCATCGCTGTTCGAAACGCCCGCTCGGCTGCTCGAAAGTCGCCTTGTTGCAGTGCCGCTCGGCCGCGCTCCATCGCCGGACTGACCCGCGGCGAGAGCGGATCGGTCGGTTCGTCAGTCACCTCGATCTCCAAATTCGCGATCTCAGTCCAACGCCCGTTGGCAAAGAATCGGACGGGCGACGGCATCTCGAGACCGAGTTCACGCAGTTCGTGCAGAGCATTGAACCGTCGCGCGTCCGTCCCGCGATCGCTCAACGCGAACTCACGCAGCGCTTCACGGAGTTTGGGGGTGTTGAACAGACCGGCGAACTTGACCGCCACTTCGCGGGACTTGTCGTCGCCGATGCGCAGCAGCAACGGAATCGCCGACGTGAAACCAGGGCACTGCTCGTTGAACTGGCGAGCTGTTTCACGCAGTCTTTCGACCGATGGCTTTCGGCCGAGTTTTTCAAACGCCTTCAACAGAGCGTCGATCATTTTTCCCGGGAGCAGGTTCTCGAACGGATACAAGAACGGCCCGTTCCGCTCGACAATCGGCCGTTTCAAGTCGTCCAAATTCTTGCTGGCAAAGTAGAATCCCGGCCGAACCTTCAACGCCGTCCGCCAATGAGACTCGGCCTCCCGCGTCTGTCCTTGCCGAGCCTGCGCGACGGCAATCGAGTGATGCAAATCGGTCGCTTCCGGCCATTCCCATTCCTGCGGATCAATCAACCGGCGTGCCTCATCGGCGAGCATCAGCGCGTCGTCGTCACGCTCCAGCAGGACGAACGTCGAAATCATCCGGCCCCAAAAGTCGAACCGCTCTGGCCGTTCATCACGCATTCGATCCGCGACAGCGTTGGCTTCATCACGCAGCCCTAACAGCAACGCGAATCGGACCACGTTCGATTGCGCGAACAGATTGCTCGGTTCAAGCTCCGCGGAACGCCGTGAGACGTTCAACGCATCCAGCCACCGAGCCGAATGAAAATACGCCTCAGCGAGGTTGTTGAGAATGGAGGCCAGCGGCCGGTGCTCGCGCAGCGCCGCTTCGCCCAGCGAAATGACACTCGCCATGTCAAATTGCTGCATCGCGTGGAAGACTCGCTCGTGGGCTTCCAGCAACTGCCAACCCACTTCGTCAGGTTCCCCGCCAAAGGTGCGGATGTTTTTGACCGCCTGTTCTTCGCAAGATTCCATGATCCTGCGCAGGCCGTCACTCTTCGCGTGAAACGGCCAGCGATCCAGAAACCGTCGAATGGCCAGCGTCGTCAAACCCGGCAACGAAGCCATTCCCAATGCCCAGCACCACTGAGCCGCGACGTCTGGATCATTCGGAGTCAATCGCATCCAGCGTTCGGCCGCTCGCAGCAAACCAGGATCATCACCCAATTCGCGGCACACGGTGACTTGTCGATTGGGAATCTCCGGCCGATTCGGCCAGTGCTCCGCGAGTTCATCGAGAATCTCATCCGCCGTCACGAAGTCACGACAAAACATCAACTCATCGACTTCCTCCAATGCCGTGAGCAATTTCTCCGGCACTCGCTCCGCGAGAGTTTTCGCGGTGATTTTCTTCTGTCGCTCCTTCTGCTTCGCCTGCCGCCGCTGCTCCTTCCGCATCCCCATCGCCCCACCTCCTGTACCGGATGTTTGGAAAAGATCCCTCTCGAACTTCAACGGAATTTAAGCGTCGCTCGCGACAGTTCAAAGTCTCAGTCCAGACAAGCGGCGAATGCAGACCGCGAGCCAACCTTCGCACCACTCGGCGTACTCGGAATCGGACGGCGTGTCGCTCGGCGCGTTCGCAATTCAGGCTCGCGTCGCGACGAATGCCTGATGGTGAGAATTTCAACGCGGCTCTCTGCTGGATTCACTCGTTAGATGCGGTAGCGTCCGGAGAATGTATGTCGGACGTTGTTATCGCGTGCCGGTTCGTATGTCGGCGAACTGAAGGGCTGTGTCGCCGACAATCGCGTCCGGCCGACAATTTCTCGCATCACTTTTCGAGCCGCAGTCGGATTCTCCGCCGCGAGATAGTCACGAACAGCCGCCAGGTCGAGGCGTGCTCGTTCGGACCATTTCACTTGAGTGCGGAACAGGGTTCGTGCGGAGATCGGTGTTGTGTGACGACTCATCTTGGGAAGCTGTCCCGAAGTTCCTCTCGGTCGCACGAAAGAGTCAAACAGGCATTCCGCTCGGTCGTTGCAGCCATCTTTCTGTCCCACATCTTTCTGTGAAAGCTGTGTTGGTGGAACAGAAAGATGGGGGACAGAAAAATCCGCTTCACACGTGGGCCGTCCGTGTTCTCGGAGAGATCAGGCGACTTCTTCCCAGCCGACAAATTCGAATTCGCAAACCCTGTTCTGCACTCATTTCACTTGGAAAACCCTGTCTCGATTTCCTCTTGGGAATGGACACGCCCGGCGGCGAAGTCCTCATCGGCTTGACGAATCGCAGCCAGAATTTCGATCTGTTCAAGCACTTCGTCGAAAGAGACTTCCTCCGGCATCTCACGGACGGCGTTGAGTAACGGCTTCTTTCACAGACATGACGTACCTCACTTAACGGGATCAGATTCAATCAGCCCGGCTACTCGGAAGCAGCCGGGCTGTTGAGCAATGAGATCAGCCCAAGCTCACCGTCACCGTCTTCGATTCGGTGTAGTTGTTGAGCGCGGCGGCTCCGAGTTCTCGGCCGATGCCGCTCATCTTGAAGCCGCCGAAGGGGGCGGCGGCGTCGAAGACGTCGTAGCAGTTCACCCACACCGTGCCGGCTCGGACGCTGGCGGCGAAGCGGTGAGCTTTCTGGACGTCCTTCGTCCAGACGGCGGCAGCCAGGCCGTAGTGCGTGCTGTTCGCGCGCGTGATGATCTCGTCCATGCCTTGGAACGGCAGGATGCTCATCACTGGGCCGAAGATTTCGTCTTTCGCAATCGCCATCTCGTCGGTCACACCGGTGAAGATGGTCGGTTCGATGAAGTAGCCCTTGTTGCCGAATCGGTTGCCGCCGGTCAGGCACTTCGCCCCTTCCGATTTGCCCTTGTCGATGTACGACATGATTTTGTTGAACTGGTCCGAATCGACCTGCGGGCCTTGCGTCGTGTTCGGATCGAATGGGTCACCGAGCCGTCTGCCCTTCGCACTGGTCAGCATCTTGTCGACGAATTTGTCATGAACTGATTGCTCGACGAACAGCCGGCTGCCGGCGCAACAGCACTGGCCTTGATTGAAGAACAAACCGAACTCAGCCCCGGCGACGGCCGCGTCGAGATCGGCGTCGGCGAAGACGACGTTGGGGCTTTTGCCACCCAACTCAAACGTCAGCCGCTTCAGGGTGCTGGAGGCATCGACCATGATCTTCTGAGCGGTCTCGTAGTGGCCAGTGAAAGCGATCTTGTCGATGCCCGGATGCTTCACCATTGCGGCTCCGGTCGCTCCGAAACCAGGGATGACGTTGATCACGCCATCGGGGATGCCCGCCTCTTGAGCCAGTTCGGCCAGTCGCAAGCAGGTGAGCGGTGTTTGCTCGGCCGGCTTCATAATACTTGTGCAGCCGGCGGCCAGAGCCGGCCCCCACTTCCAGGCGGCCATCAGCCGCGGGAACGTCCACGGGCTGA
>SXGU01461258.1_pt1 | contig 23989 bp, 18 predicted proteins | sample 3174531 | NCBI WGS metagenome assembly SXGU01 (sample SAMN11356863, study PRJNA531348) | freshwater metagenome | isolation source: freshwater sample F1-140 | place: China: Fuxian Lake, Yuxi | collected 2017-12-25
CCTTGTCCGCCGTGGTTTGCAATCTTGCCACTGCCGTCCATTAACATCGCACCCAGCTCATGACCCCGAATCCTGAACCGTCCCCCTCACGCCGCGAGTTCCTCAAGTCCACCGCCGCCACGACCGCCGCCGGCGTCGCCGCCGCAGAGATCGTCTTCCCCTCGATCCTCCGCGCCGCGCCGAACAGCGACAAGTTGCGCATCGGCTTCATCGGCTGCGGCGGGCGCGGCTCCGGCGCGGCCGCCCAGGCGCTCCGGGCCGACAGCAACGTCGAGCTGTGGGCCATGGGCGATGCCTTCCCCGAACCGATTGAGCGCAGCCTCAGTTCCATCAAGGCGCAGGTGAAGGACGACAAGAAGTTCAACGTGACCGCGGACCGGAAGTTCGTCGGCCTCGACGCCTACGAGAAGGTCATCAAGAGCGGCGTGGACCTCGTCATCCTCACGACGCCGCCGGGCTACCGCCCCGCCCATTTGCGCGCCGCAGTCGAGGCCGGCAAGCACGTCTTCACCGAGAAGCCCATGGCCACGGACGCGCCCGGCGTGCGCTCAGTCCTCGAATCGGTGCGCATCGCCAAGGAGAAGAACCTCGCGGTCGTCGCCGGCTTCTGCTGGCGCTACGACTACGCCAAGCGCGCCGTCTTCGGCAAGATGCTCGACGGCTCCATCGGCGACGTGCGGGCCGTCTATGGCACCTACCTCACCGGCCCCGTGAAGCCCATGCCCAAGGCCGACACCCGCCCCGCCGGCATGAGCGACCTCGAGTGGATGACGCGCAACTGGTATAACTTCACCTGGCTCTCCGGCGACGGCCTCGTCGAGCAGGCCATCCACACCGTGGACTGGATCATGTGGGCGATGAAGGACAAGCCCCCGCTGAAATGCACCGCGACCGGCGGCCGCCAGATCCCCGCCAACGGCGGCAACATCTTCGACCACATCTCCGTCGCCTACGAATGGCCCGGCGGTGTGCGCGGCTTCATCCAGCAGCGGCAGATCACCGGATGTTTCGGCGAGAACGCCTTCTACGCGCTGGGCACCAAGGGCAACGCCTACATCTCACGCGGCGCCTACACCACGGACCTGAACGGCGAGCGGAACTGGAAATACGAAGGCCCCACGCCCGACATGTATCAGGTGGAGCACGACGAGCTCTTCGCCTCCATCCGCGCCGGCAAGCCGCTCAACGACGGCGACCGCATGGTGACCAGCACGATGGCCGGCATCATGGGCCGCATGGCTGGCTACACCGGGCAGGAAGTCACGTGGGAAATGGCGCTGAACTCGAAGGAGGAAATCGCGCCGCAGACCCTCCGCGACTGGAACGGCAAGTTGGAAGTCCCGCCTCTGGCGATGCCCGGCCGCACGAAGTTCATCTGATACCCGTTCCAGCTCCAAGTCGGTGATGTGCAGTCGGTGATGTGCAACCCGGACGTCACGGAGCCCGCCTTCTCCCTTCCTCGGAGGAGGGGAGAAGGTGGCCGAAGGCCGGATGAGGGGTGAGGCCACCAACGCCGACGCATGCAACCCCTCACCCCGGCCCTCTCCCCTCATCCAATGAAAGGAGAGGGAGTCAAAGCGCGTCGTGGTTTCCGCCCAAACCCACCGCATCACATTCCGAATTGGTATGGGCAGCAGCGGAGCGGACGCACCCGCAAGTCACGGCTGAAGGCCGGACTCCGGACCAGCGCAACTCGCAGCTCTGCGCCGCCTACTTGGTCGGCGGCTTCGCGGCGGCCTTCGGCTCGGTGGGCTTAGGCTCTTCCGGTTTCACCACGAGCAGGTCAGCGCGGCTCTTGAGCACGCTGTCGAGGGTGTATTTCGAGACGAGGTAGGTCCACTTCGAGAACTTCGCGTCGGCGGCCAGCTTGTCCGCGAGCTTCGTTTGCGCGTCGGCGAAGTCCTTGTCCAGCTTCGCCTTGTCCTCGGGCTTCTCGTCCTTCGCAGGTGTGCGGGCCTTCGGGAAGTTCGCGGTCGCGGCGATGGTGAAGGGATAGTTGTCGCCGCTCGCGGTGCCGGCTTTCGCCGTGTAGGTGAAGCCGTCGAAGGTCTCCAGCACGAGGGTCGCGGGCTTGTCGAGGCCAAGCTTGTCGGCTTTCGGGTCGGCCACCACATCGCTGAAGCTGGGCGAACTCAGCGGGCTACCGAGGGCGGAGAGCTTGTTGGTGTCGGCCTGCTCGGTGGGCTTGAGGCCGGCGAGTTTCCACTCCGCACCTTCGGTCTCGCGCGTGACGGTCCAGCCGGTCGCGGCGTTGGTTGCGTAGGTCACGGCGATGGATTTCACGCGCTCGACCTTGAGGAAGTCTTTCTCCAGCCAGTTCTCCGGCTTCGGCTCGGCGTCGGCGAACTGCTCGGTGGTCACGATGACGGTGTCCTTGCTCGCCGTGTCGCGCACCCAGCGGCCCACGGGAAACTCACCACCGCCGAACGGCCCACCCTCGGATTTCTTCGTCAGCTTCTTGCCAAGGACGACGGCCTTGAGCGCCTTGCCATCCTTGCCCTTCAACTCGACGAGCGTGCCCTTGCCCTCGCCCTCGCCGGGGGCCTGCAGCTCAAGGCGCGCATACTGCGACGCGCCGACTTGCTCGGTCTGCACGGCCTTCACGTCGGCGAACTTGCGAATGAGGTCGGCGATGGTGCCGAAGTTCGCCGCGTAATCGCCGCGCTCCTTCACAACCCAGGTTTCACCGGCTTTAACGAGGTTCAGTTCGCCCGCGCTGGCCTTGAGGGTGACGGTGGCGACGGCGTTCACATCGAGCGCAGCGGCGAGCTTCTGGCCGCCGCCGGAGGAGGACTGCTGCCAGTCGCCCTGGCGGCGCTGGTTGACGAGCAAGCCCGCGCCGCCAATGACGGCCACGAGGACGAGAAGAATGAGGAGCTGCTTGCGGTTCATGGGAGAGAAAGAAACGGAGTGATGGAGTGGTGGAGTGATGGAGCAATGGGCGGAGCGGAGTCAGCACTCCAATACTTCATCACTCCACTACTCCGTTTCTCCGAGACGTTCATGCTTGAGTAGGCGGGCCGCTCATCGCGCCGCCGTGCGTTTGCGTTTGAAGACGGCCAGGCCGATGCCGCCGATGGTCACGAGCAGCGGCATCCCGGCGATGTTCGCCCACTTCAGCCGGTTCTCCATGGATTCGACTTCCTGCCGCAGGTCGCGACGGAGGCGCTTCAGCTCGACCTTCACGTTGGCCTCCTGCTTGCGGAAGTTCTCCAGCTCCTTCTGTTGCTCGGGCGACATCACGAAGCGCTGGCCCTTCTCCTTGTTGCGCTGGAGGTCGTTCAGCTTCTTCTGCGTCTCCTGCAAGCTGGCTTCCAAGCCCTTGATTTTCTCGCGGTAGGCGTCCTCGGCCTTCAACTGCATATCGCGCACGCGGGTGAACTGGCGCTGCACGATGGCCCGGCTGCGGGTGTTCATCAGCGCGGTGTCGCCGGAGAGCTGCTCCACAAAGTTCTGCGCGAGGTTCACGTTGCCGTTGCGCGGGATGACGACACGCTGACCGAAGAAGTCTTGAATCTGCACGCAGAACTGGTCGAAGAGCATGTCCGCGTCGCCCACGAGGATGACGTGGTTCTCGGCGGCGGCTTCCTTCAGCGCGGTGGGCGGGGCATCGGGCTTCTTCTCCTCGCCGGGCGCGGGCGGAGCGGACTCCGGCTTGCCGTTGGGGAAGGCAGTCTTGAACTTGCCGCTCAACCGGATGGCCAGCGCGTATTCCGTGCTGCTGGGCTTGAAGTCCTTCACGATGGCCTCGCCGGACATTTGCGCGAGGAAACCCTCCACGAGCTGCGATTGCGTGGTGGACTTGAGCAGCACGGTCTTCTTCAAGCCTTCCGTCGGCGAACCGGTGAACGCGCCGCCGAACAGGTAGAGCAGGCTGTCCACCTGGCTCGTGGAAATGTCTTCGCGGTCAATCGCGTCGGGCGTGAGCGAGAGCACGGCGGGCTGCTGCTGCGGGCCGCGCTGGCCGCCCATGCGCGAGACGTATTTCATGTCGGCGACGCACTTGGACTTGTCGAAGCCGACGCCCCACGCGCCGAGCAGCTTGTCGAGCGATGAACTCGTCGGCGGGCCGCCACCCATCATCGGGTTGCCGCCCTGCTTCTGCTGGTCAATGACCGACACCGTGTCGAGGTAGGCGATGAGCTTGCCGCCGCGCAGGATGAACTGGTCAATTGCGAACTGCGCCGCATCCGAGATGTCGCGCGGGTGGATGACGAGGAGCACCTTCACGGCGGCGGGAATCTCCGTGGCCGTCAGCTCGATTTGCTGCACATCGAAGTCGTTCTTCAGTTCGCTGATGAGATACCACGGGGGCTGCTGGCCGCCCTGCTGGCCCATGCGCATCATCATCGGGTTCATCGGCGTGCCGAAGACGGGCAGCGCGGACATGACGCCCACGACAGGCTTGGTCGGGCTCGCGATGCGTGCGATGGCGCGGGCGAGGTCATACTCCAGCAGCTTCTCGCGCTCCGGCGAGAGGAACGGCAGCGCGACCTTCTGGTCGAGGCAGTTGATGGAGATGCCGAGGTAAATCTTCTCGCCCGTCTGCGTGGGCTGGCCCTCGACGCCGTCGAGGTTCGCGGAGTCCTCGGCGTCGGAGTCCGGCTGCGGGTCGAGCTTCTCGATTTCGATGAACTTAGAGTGCTGGCGTAGCTCGGTCAGCAGGTCTTCGACGCGCTGGGCGTAGGTCTTGAGGAAGACCGGCATCGCGTTGTCGCGCTGCGAATAGTAGAGGCGGATTTTGACCTTCGTATCGAGCTTGCCGACGATTTTTTTGGTGCCGTCGGAGAGCGTGTAGAGCTGGTCGGCGGTGAGGTCCACACGCGACCGGAAGGTCGCGGCGATGTAGTTCACGGCGACGAGGATGAGCGCCATGGCGACAATGCCGACGGCGGAGTAGAGGAGGGTTTCGAGTTTCTTCTGTTTCATGGGCGGGGAAAGGGGAGAGACACGGATTGCACGGATTGGCACGGATTGAGACGGGCTCTCACTAAATCCGTGAGGATCCGTGAAATCCGTGTCCAAATTTTGGCTCCGCGTCGCTTCATGTTCGTGTTTAGGAACGCAGGCCACGCAGCGCGACGCTGGTGCTGAACAGCGAAAAACCAATAACGGACAAGAAAAACAGCAGGTGCCGCGAGTCAACCACGCCGCGCTGGAAGTCCTCGAAGTGCGTCATCACGCTGAACGCCGAGACCAACTCGACAATCCAGCGGTTGTCCGGGAGGGCCTTGGTGAGGATGTTCGTGACCGGCGGCCAACCCGCAAGGATGAGGAAGAGGCAAACCACCACGGAGATAATGAACGCGATAACCTGGTTGCGCGTGAGCGCGGAGGTCAGGCAAGTGATGGCCAGATACGCGCCCGCCAGCAGGAAGCTGCCGATGTAGGCGCCCGCCACGACGCCGAGGTCCGGGTTGCCGAGATACTTCACGGTGATGACGACCGGAAAGGTCAGCGCCAAGGCCAGCCCGAGGAACGCCCAACTCGCGAGGAACTTGCCCATGATGGCCTGCCACGGGGTAATGGGCATGGTCATCAGCAATTCGATCGTCCCCTGCCGACGCTCCTCGGACCACACGCGCATCCCAACCGCTGGCACGAGAAAGAGATACAGCCACGGATGCCACAGGAAGAACGCGGTGAGGTCCGCCACGTTGCGCTCGAAGAACCCGCCGACCATGAAGGTGAAGAACCCGGTCAGCAGCAGGAAGATGACGATGAAGACGTAAGCGACCGGCGACGCGAAGTAGGCGCTGAGTTCGCGCTTGGCGATGGTGGTGATGTTGCCCATGAGGAAGTTGAGAGTTGGGGAGTTGAGAGTTGAGAGGCGGCCGTCGGGCGCGTCTGTTAATCGTGGAGCTTACTCCTTCGCGGTGTCCGAGGCGGTGATGCTGCGGAAATACTCGTCCAGCTTGCCTTCCTCGACGTGCAGTTCCTCGACGCGCCAGCCTTGCACGGCGGCGCTCACGCCCTTGCGGAACTCGCCGTTGGTCGAGGACTTCGGGAGCACGCGCACGGTCACGGTGCCGTTCTCTTCCTTCACGAGTTGCACGCGCTCGGTGCCGTCCACCGCGCGCAACTTGCCGGTCACGACCTCGGCGGCGACGCCGTTGACGCGCAGCAGAATCGCACCGGCGTTCGGGGCCTTGCGCTTGAGCTCCTGCGGCGTGCCGTTGGCTACGACCTTTCCGAGGTCAATGATGATGGCCCGCGTGCAGGAGGCCTCGACCTCTTCGAGGATGTGCGTGCTGAAGATGATGGCCTTCTTCTCACCCATGCGCTTGATGAGCTGCCGGATTTCGTGCTTCTGGTTCGGGTCCAAGCCGTCCGTCGGCTCGTCCATCACGAGGATTTCCGGGTCGTGGATGATGGACTGCGCGAAGCAGGTGCGGTGGCGGTAGCCCTTGGAGAGCGTGTCCACGCTCTGGTGCAGGACGTTTTCGAGGAAGCACATCTCCACCGCACGATGCACGGCGGTCTTCTTCGCGTCGCCGCGCAGGCCGCGGATTTCCGCCGCGAACGACAGGAAGCCATGCACGGTCATGTCGCTGTAGCACGGCGCGGACTCGGGCAGGTAGCCGATGAGGCGCTTGGCCGGGACGGGGTCCTCCAGCATGTCGTGTGTGCCGATGGTGACGCGGCCGGCGGTGGGCGGGAGGAAGCCCGTGACCATGCGCATGGTGGTGGACTTGCCCGCGCCGTTCGGCCCGAGGAAGCCCAGCACCTCGCCGCGCTGGACGGTGAAAGAAACGTCGTTCACGGCCACTTTCGGCCCGAAGGTCTTGGTCAGGTTTTCGACTTTAATCATGTGCTGCTTCCGGCTGCCCGGTTCTGTGACGGCGCGTATTGTGCACGACCTGTCAAGGTTTCCGACGATTTAGACAGAGTTGGGGCCATTCGTTCAAAGATTTTTTTCCGCTACGCCGGGTGAGCGAAGCGGCAGTGTGCCTTCGGACGATGCAAATGAACGAGAACATTCGGGCGCTCTGGGCTGAGGCAGGAGCGCCTTCCGGGGGACGCGCCACCTCACTTCTTCACCGGTTTGGTTTCCGTCTCCCTGGGGCTTGTTGCTGCCCTGACTAGTTCGTGCGCCTTCGCTGCGAACGCGTTCTCGATGCACTCCACGAGGCTCTTAAGACTGACGGGCTTGGACAGGAGCGGTTAGCCGGCTGTCACGGATCCTTCCGCTGCCTCTTTCTTCGTCACGGTGCCGGTCAGAAAGATGACCGGGATCTGCCTCAACACGGGGTCTGCCTTGATGCGCCGGGCCAGCTCGCCGCCGTCCACGCCGGGCATGATGACATCGAGCAGGATGAGGTCTGGCTTGAATTCGCGGGCCCTGGCCAGCGCGTGAATGGTCTGGTTCTCCTCGCGCACTTGATAGCGCTTGGTCATCTCCAGTGTCAGCCGGATCATGCGGTTCATCGAGGGTTCGTCGTCAACGATCAGGATGCGTTTCGGTTACATGGTCAGCTCCTTTCGGTTCGCAGCGTGACGGTGACCCGCGCTCCGCGCGGGGTGCGATTCTGAATCTGGATGGTGCCTTCGTGCAGCTCGACGATCTTCCGCGACACCGTGAGACCCAGGCCCGTGCCCTTGCCGGCGGCCTTGGTGGTGTAAACGGCTTGAACATTTGAGCCGTGCCGGCACCATGCCCGACCGTCTCAGTGGATTGCACGGGGCATCGCCTGCGGGACCGTAGGGCGCGCACTCGCCGCGACCAATTGGAAACTCGGCGACGGACTTCAGCTTAACTTGCAGCCGCCGGTGCTTCCACTTTCGCCGCCGGCACGTTGTCCTTGAACAGCACGGCGAACACAAAGATCAGCACCGCCGACATCACCGCCGGCACGAGCCAGATGCCCGACCAGTTGTGTGTCGCACCACCGGCGTTGGTGTAGTGCTGTCCGACCACGCCAGAGAGCCACGACCCGACGAACATCCCCGCGCCGAGCGTCACGAACGCGTGAAAGCCCTGCGTCGCCGCGCGGATGTCCTCGCTGGCGCGGTTGTCCACATACATGCGGCCCATCACGAAGATGTAGTCGTAGCACATGCCGTGGACGGCGATGGCGACGAAGAGCATCCATGCCGCGTTCGTCGCCTGCGGAAATTGCGTCAGCAATCCGAAGCGCACCGTCCACGCCACCATGCCGAGGATGAGAATGCCCTTCACCCCGAGCCGCTTGAGCAGGAACGGCAGCAGCAACAGGAAGACGACGTCCGACACCTGGGCGCCGGTCATTTTCATGGCGGCATTCTCAATCTTCAGTTCGCCCATGAAGACGTGCATCCAGTTGAAATAAAAACTCAGCGGCACGCAGATGAGGAACGAGCAGATGATGAACGTGCAGAACGAGCGGTCGCGCATGAGCTTGAGCGCATCGAGGCCCAGCATGGTGCGGGCGTTGACCGGCGCGCCCGCGCCCTTGGGCGGCGTGTGCGGAAGCGTGAACGAGTAGAGGCCCATCAGCAGCGCCGCGCCCGCTGCGAGCCGAAACATCCCAGCGTTGTCCTCGAACTTCAGTTCGCTGACCGTGAAGCCCGCAACGATCCAGCCCACGCTGCCCATGAGCATCACGAGCGGAAATTCCTTCGCCGGGTTCTTCGAGTGCGTGAGCGTGAGCGCGTTCGTCAGGCCATGTCCCGCCATGTAGCTGATGGTGTAGGCGATGAGCACCGGGTAAAACTGCCCGAAGGTGGTCAGGGTCGAGACGTAGTAGAGCAACGCCGCGCCGATGAGGTGCAACGTCCCGAGCAGTCGTTGCGTGGCGAAGAACCGGTCCGCGACGATGCCGGCAAAAAACGGCGAGACCATCGCGCCAATCGCCGTGCTGCCATAAGCCAAGCCGATTTGCCCGCCCTCAAACTTGAGCGTCGAGTGGAGGTAGGTGCCCATCGTGACATACCAGGTGCCCCACACGAAGTAGTGGAGGAACACCATGAGCCAGAGGCGGAGGTAGAGGAGTGGGGACATATTGTTGAGCTTTGGAGTCCATCAACGGACTTCGCGCGGTGGGCGGCCATTCAAGCAGGCTGCAAACCGCAGAACTCAGCGGAGCGCGGCGTTCACGCCGCAGAAAGCAACGGGCGCAGGGTTACGCTCCCGATTGTCCAAATGGTTCCCTCGCTAACCTCCCTGCAGCGGCGTAAACGCCGCGCTCTCAGCGCTACGCCGCCTTGAAGCTCACCTGCTCAGCGGCAGGCGCGGCGAGCCTGGCCTTCGCCTGCGCGACGGTGTTCTCGACAGTCAGGCCGTATTTGTTGCGCAGATAGTCCACGCTGCTGGCGTGCTCGATGAAGGCGTCTGGCCAGCCGATGCGCGCGACGGGCGTGGTGATGTGCGCGTCGGCGAAGTGCTCCAGCACGGTGCTGCCGTAGCCGCCCATCAGGACGTGGTCTTCCAGCGTGATGACGAGGTCGGCGGCGCGGCCAAAGAACTCGTGCGTGCCGGCGTCAATCGGCTTGGTCCAGCGCGGGTTGATGACGGCAACATCGAAGCCCTCGGCGGCGAGTTGGTCGGCAGCTTTCTTCGCGATGCCGTGCATCTGGCCAAGACCGAAGAGGGCAACCTTCCTCCCGCCGCTGTTCGCGAACTGCCGCGTGATCTCAGCCTTGCCGACTTCGAGCAACGTGGGCGTTTCCTTGATGGGCACGCCCTCGCCGTTGCCGCGCGGGTAGCGGATGAAGGTCGGGTGTTTCTGAAGCGTGCAGGTGAACATCATGTCCGCGAGTTCATCCTCGTCCTTGGGCGCCATCGCGATGACGTTGGGCAGACAGCGCAGGTAGGAGATGTCGAACAGGCCGTGGTGCGTGGGGCCGTCGTTGGCGCTGAGGCCGGCGCGATCCATGCAAAAGATGACCGGCAAGTCCTGCAAGCACACGTCGTGATGGATGCAGTCGTAGGCGCGCTGGAGGAAGGTCGAGTAGATCGCCACGACCGGGTGGAAACCCATCGTCGCCATGCCGGCGGCAAAGATGACGGCGTGCTCCTCGGCGATACCCACATCGTAGTATCGGCTGGGCATTGCCTTCTCCAAATGCTTCAAACCCGTGCCCGTGGGCATCGCGGCGGTGATGCCGACCAAGGTGGAATCCTTCTGGCAGAGTTTGACGAGCGTCTGACCGAACACATCCTGATAGGCGGGCGGCGTGCCGGGCTTGGCGGGCGGCGTCGCGCCAGTCTCGGCGCAGTAAGGCCCGAGGCCGTGGAACTTCTCCGGGTGCTGGAGCGCGGCGTCGAAGCCCTTGCCTTTCTTCGTGAGCAAGTGAAGCACGATGGGGTAGTCACACTTCTTGGCGAACTCCAGCGCCTCGACGAGCAGCGGCAGGTTGTGCCCGTCAATCGGACCGAGGTAGCGCACGCCCAGTTCCTCGAAAATGAGGCTGCTGCCGAAACCGCCGCGGCCATCGTCCTCGCTGCTGGTCGGATTATGTCGAAGCGTGAGCTCCTTCACGACACCCTTCACCGCCTCCTCGACCTTCTGCCCGAGCTTGTAGGTGATTTCACCGCGCGGCGTGCTGCGCATGAAGGACTCGAAGTCCTTCTGGAGCGCGTTGTAGGTCGGGTTGGTGATGAGCTTGTTGAGGTAGCCGGAAATTGCGCCGACGTTCTTCGCGATGGACCACTCGTTGTCGTTCAGGATGCCGATGAACTTCTTGGTCGTGTGCGCGATGTTGTTCAGGGCCTCGAAGGAAACGCCATTGGTCAACGCCGCATCGCCGAAGACGCAGACGACGTGCTCGTCGCTCTTGCGCTGATCGCGCGCAGCGCACATGCCCAGCGCGGCGGAAAGCGCCGTGCCCGCGTGGCCTGCGCCGAAGCTGTCGTGCTCGGACTCCGAGCGCAGCGCGAAGCCGTTCAAACCACCGGTCTGGCGGATGGTGTGGAAGCGGTCCTTCCGGCCCGTGAGCAGCTTGTGGACATAGACTTGGTGGCTCACGTCCCAGACGAATTTGTCCTTGGGCGTGCTGAAAACGCGGTGCATGGCGATGGTCAGCTCCACGACGCCCAGGTTCGGCCCGAGGTGGCCGCCCGCCTTGGCCAGCTTGGTGATGAGCTCATCCCGAATGTCCTGGGCCAGCACCAGCAACTGCTCCGGGGTGAGTTTCTTAACGTGTTCAGGGCTGTCCACCATGTCGAGGTATCGGTTCATAATTCGCAATCGAGAGTAAAACGAAAAGAGAAATTAAGAGCAAGGCCGCGCAGCACGCCAGCCCTGGCCCTGCAAATCCTAATCCTCCGCCCCCACCGCCACCGGCTTGAGTTCAAACTCGCCGCCGGGCTTCTGTTCAAGCTGCTTCACCTTCAGCTCCGCCTCGGCGAGCTTGGCCTGGCAGACCGCCGCGAGCCGCGTGCCCTCCTCGTAACGGGCGAGCAGCGTCTCCAACGGCAGCTCCTGCGACTCCATCGCTTCCACGATGGCTTCGAGCTTCTGGAGCGCCTCCTCGAAGGGCTGGTCCGCCGCCGGGGGAGTCGCCGCACTGGCTTTGGCAGCTTTCGACATCGGGTAAATCTTAGGAGAAACGCCAAAACACGTCTAGCTCATATCCACGCACCGAAGGTTGCTTGGGGATTACACGGATAGCGCGGATTGAACAAAAGCGAGTTGTGCTCGTGCGAAAATTTTCCATGCGTGTAATCCGTGGGCAACCTTCCCTTTTCCCTCGCCTCACCCGCTCGCCGATTCCCATAGTTCGCGTGCGCGTGATTGCCGCCATTGAAAACCAGCCCGCCGGTTCCGGCATCGACCTCGCCCAGCAGGTCGCGGACATCTTTGGCCCCACTGGCTTGCTCTCCAAGGCCAGCAACTTCGAGTTCCGCCCTGAGCAACAGCAGATGGCCGTCGCCGTGGCCCGCGCCCTCACCACCCGCGAGCACCTCGTCGTCGAGGCCGGCACGGGCGTCGGCAAGTCCCTCGCCTACCTCATCCCGGCGATCCTCTTCGCCCTCGCTGAGAAGAAGAAGGCCGTCGTCTGCACGCACACCATCAACCTCCAGGAGCAGCTCACGCAGAAAGACCTGCCCATGCTCGCCGCGGTGCTGGGCGCGCTGCCCACGCCGGTGAAGTTCAACTACGCAATGCTCAAGGGCCGGGCGAACTACCTTTGCTCCCGCCGCCTGCACAAGGCCCTGCAGCACGCCGACCAACTCTTCACCTCGCCGGAGATGGAGGAGCTGAAACGCGTGGCTGATTGGGCCAAGGAGACGAAGGACGGCAGCCGCTCGGACTTCGAGCTGGAGCCGGACCCGAAGGTCTGGGCGCAGGTCTGCTCCGAGCGCGGCTTGTGCTCGCCGAAGATTTGCGGCCACCAATCCGACTTCGCGAAGGACCATGGGCTGTGCTTCTTCCAACGCGCGCGCAAGAGCATCCTCGCCGCCGACGTGCTGGTGCTGAACCACACGCTGTTCTTCACGCTGCTCGGCGGCGTGGACGAGGAGCAGGAGGGCGGCATCCTCTTCAAGAACGATTTCCTCATCTTCGACGAGGCGCACACGGTCGAGAACGTCGCGGCCCGGCACGTCGGTTTGAGCATGTCGAGCGGCCAGCTCCGCTTCGCGCTCAACCGCCTGTGGAACCCGAAGTCCGGCAAGGGCCTGCTCGGCACGTTGCGCCAGGGCAAGTCCGTGAAGCTCGTGGACGAACTGCTGACCGAGTCCGAGACGTTCTTCCACAGCGTCGAGCAGGTCTGCGACGCGTTGAACGCGAAGGGAGCGGAGGCCGGCGGCAAGCGCTTCGGCACGGGCGGCGATGGCGTGCGGCGCGAGTGGAAGGAGCTGCGCATCCGCGAGCCCGACCTCGTGAAGGACAACGTGACGTTACCCATCCAGCGCCTGCGCGAATCCGTGAGCGAACTGATAAAAACCTCCGAGGACAAAGACACCGGCCAAGAGTTGATGGAATGCAACCGCCGCCTGCTGGAGCTGCGGCAAGCCGTCGCGACCTTCCTGACGCAGGGCGGCGAAGACTGCGTTTACTGGGTCGAGCGCGGCGGCAAGACGCAGCGCAACCTCTCGCTCAACGCCGCGCCGGTGAATGTGGCGGACTATTTGCGCCGCCGCTTGTTCGAGAGCGACACCAGCGTGGTGATGACCAGCGCGACGCTCGGAATGCGGAGTGCGGAATGCGGAGTGCGGAATGAAGGCACTTCGGAGGGGACGCACTCAGCCAAGTCGAAGGCCGCATTGGCTTACTTTCAAAAACGCGTCGGCGCGGAGCAGGCCACCGCGCTCCAGCTCGGCTCGCCCTTCGACTACGAGCGGCAGATGACTGTTTACGTCGCCAACAAGATGCCCGACCCGCGCGACGAGGGCTATCGCGACGCCTTGGAGCATTGGGTGAAACACTTTATCCGGCAGACGCACGGCAAGGCCTTCGTCCTCTTCACCAACTACAAGCTCATGCAGGAGCTGGCGGAGGGAATGCACTCGTTCTTCGAGGAGCTGGGCCTGGAATGCTTCGTGCAGGGCACCGGCACGCCGCGCTCAACGATGCTGGAGAACTTCAAAGACAACGTGGACAGCGTGCTCTTCGGCACCGACAGCTTTTGGCAAGGCGTGGACGTGCCGGGCGAGGCGCTCTCGAACGTCATCATCACGCGCCTACCCTTCGCGGTGCCGGACCACCCACTCATCGAAGCGCGCATCGAGGCCATTGAAGCGCGCGGTGGAAATGCCTTCAGCGAGTTCAGCCTGCCCGAGGCCATCTTAAAATTTCGTCAGGGCGTGGGCCGCCTCATCCGCACCAAGACCGACACCGGCATCGTGGTCGTGCTGGACAACCGTGTGCTCAACAAGCGCTACGGCCAGGCCTTCCTCGACGCCATTCCCAAGTGCCCGGTGGAAGTGGTGTGAGACCTCCCTTGACGCGCCGGTAGCCTCCGGTTAGGCCAGTGGCTTACAAGCACCCAACAAAACTTAAACAACAAACCTGCTGGTGCAGAAAAGGTGGCGGCTGGGATCTGTGGAATTCTTCTGGGTGCGCTGGGCATCCACAAGTTCATCTTCGGCTACCCCAAAGAGGGCGTCATCATGCTGCTGGTGAGCGTGCCGACCTGTGGACTGGGCGCTTTCATCATGGGCATCATCGGCCTCATCGAGGGCATTCTCTATCGCACCAAGAGCGACGAGGCCTTTGTGGCGACCTACGTCACCAGCAAGAAGGGTTGGTTCTAGCCAACCCGCCGCCCAATCGGTCAAAGCCACCGCACTGAGATGGACGCGGCGCTATTGGAAACGAAAAAGCCGCCGGCACGCGCCGGCGGCTTGAGAGTGAAGCGGCGTTACGCCTTCGGCAGCAAGTCGGCGACGAGGGCTTTCTCTTCCTTCAGCTCGTTCTCGGTCGCGGTGATTTTCGCGCGGCTGAACTCGTTGACGGGCAGGCCTTGCACGATTTCCCACTGCTTGCCGTCGGTGCGAATCGGGTAGCTGAACATCAGGCCCTTCTCGATGCCGTAGCTGCCGTCCGAACAGACCGCGACGCTGAACCAGTCGCCTGCGGGCGTGGGCGTGGTGAGGCGGCGGACGGTGTCCACAACCGCGTTGGCCGCGCTGGCGGCGGAGCTGAGGCCGCGGGCCTCGATGATGGCCGCGCCGCGCTTCTGCACAGTGGTGATGAAGTCCTTCTCCAGCCACTCGCGATGCCCGATGACGTCGGTGGCGGGGCGGTTCTGAATCTTCGCGTTGAAGAAGTCGGGATACATCGTGGAGCTGTGGTTGCCCCAGATGGCGAGGTTGGTGATGGACTCGACGGGCGCGCCGGCCTTCTTGGCGAGCTGGGTGCGGGCGCGGTTTTCGTCGAGGGCGGTCATGGCGAAGAACTGTTCACGCGGCACGCCGGCGGCGCTGTTCATCGCGATGAGGGAGTTCGTATTGCAAGGGTTGCCGACGACGAGCGTGCGGACGTCGCGCGCGGCGTTCTTGGCGATGGCCGCACCCTGGCCGGTGAAGATTTTGCCGTTGGCGGTGAGCAAGACCTTGCGCTCCATGCCGGGGCCGCGTGGGCGAGCACCGACGAGTAGCGACCAGTTCACGCCGCGAAAACCTTCGCTCAAATCGCTGGTAGGCACGCAGCCCTTGAGCAGCGGGAATGCGCAGTCTTCCAGCTCCATGATGACGCCGCCGAGGGCCTTGAGCGCCTTCTCGTCGGGGATTTCGATGAGGTGGAGGATGACGGGTTGGTTCGGTCCGAACATCGCGCCAGAGGCGATGCGGAAGAGGAGGGAGTAACCGATTTGACCGGCAGCGCCGGTGACTGCGACACGAATGGGTGCGTTCATAGTTTCAAAGGCGCGGAGTATGGAAACGTGCTGGGGGCGTGGCAAGCGTCGTGTCAATTACCCGCGATAACGATCCGTTCAAAAGATGTTATTCGTCGCCCAGATGTTGTTCACGTTGTTCGAAAGATCGAGATATGTGAGCGGTTCGACATGGCCATCGAAGAAGAGCGCATCGGCCCGCAGGTTGTGACGCGGACCGACCTGATGGCCGCTCCCATTGCCTTGTGCATAGTTGGCCCACTGGTCAGAACGCCAGACCGCAAACCACGTGGTGAAACGACAGTGTGGTGGCGGCGGCCCGACCTGCGGCACTCCGGTGTCTCCCATCAACCAGACCTGGCTTGGCCGATTGATTTCCGTCGTGCGCCGACTTCCCTCTGGCAGCCCCGTGTTGGAGTTGGTCGCGTATCGGATGATGCTCCCCTCAATCACGCCAAAGCCCAACTGGCCGCCGGGATTTATGTCCTGATCTTTCACGGCGGGACAACGCCAGATCACATTTGCTCCGTTAGTCGAAGGCAGATATTTCCCCTGAACCATGATGTCGAACCACCAGTTGCCGGCATTGTTGATCGTGTATCGGTGCCGGTTGAGCGGGACGAGGACATTTTGATAATCGTCGGCGTAGGTGATCATCGCGATACCAATCTGCCGCAGGTTGTTCACGCATTTGATGCCGTGCGCCTTCGCCTTGGCCTTGGACAATGCAGGCAGCAGCATCCCGGCGAGAATCGCGATGATGGCGATGACAACCAGCAACTCGATCAGGGTGAAGGCCAACAGGCGGAGCGAACGGTTGGAGGCGGACAGTTTCATTTGGGGTATTTGGGGTTGTTTTGCTGCGGGGGGGGGTATCCCACTATCGAAGCGACAATGGACTGGTCGGTGTTACTTGTCATTCATCCTCTTTCACCCCCGCCAGCCGCGCGGCAGTGGCCCGGCGGTCTGTGACGATGGCGCGGAATTGCCACGTCGCGCGCGGTTCGAGCATCTGGCGGTAGTCGGTCGCGGTGCCCACCTTGTTGGCCGCCGCGTCGAGGAGGTCGAGTTCCACGCGCACGCCGAAGCGCTGGTGGTCGGAGTCGTTCTTCAACGCGCCGGTGACGTAGACAAGGCGGCTGCCCTTCGCGCCCTTGGGCTGATCGAGCGCGACTTGGGTGATTTTCAAATCGCCGATGAGCTTGGGGCCTTTGGGCGTGGTCGCGGCGGGAACGGGACTCGGGGGTGGAGCAGTTGGGGACGGTGCCGGAGAAACCGGCGGAGTGCCTTGCTTCGCTGCGGGAGGTGGAGCAACGGGCGAGGGCGGCGCGGTGTTTGGCGACGGAGCGGAGTTTGCCTCGCCACCCGACGACGGCGGACGGTTCTTGAAGTGGTTGCCCACGACGATCACCACCGCGAGCACAATGGCTATGTTCAGCGTCCACAGGCAGACGCGGAGGAAAGAGCCTTTTTCCGCAGCGGGGACAGGAGTGTCTCCGCCACGAATGCTGGAAAGCTCGACGCGCTTGACGCCGGCGGGTGCGGGCTTGGCGGTGGGCGGAGGTGGTGAAGGTCTTTGCGCGGCAACCGGAGCGGGCGCAGGTGTGGGCTTCGCGGCCGCCGGAGCCACGGGAGCGGGTTGGGTCGCAGCCGCCGCGCGCGGGAGCATCACTGTCTTCCCGCACTTGCCGCAGGCGCTCGCAGCCCCGCCAGCGTAGTCAGGATACGAAACCTCCGCGCCGCAGTGGGGGCACTTGCACTTGAGGTATGTTTTGCCGACGCTCACGGAGTCGTAGTGAGGCGAGCTTACGGCAGCGCGCAAAGGCGCGGCAAGGCCCGGGCTTATTTCACCTCGCGCACCTGCAGGTTCCTGAACTCCATGGGCGTGCCCTCCGCCTGCAAGCCGATGTGTCCGCGCGCCGGCGTCAGGCCCGCGCCTTCCCATGCGAGCTTGCCGTTGCACCAGAGCGTGACCGCCGAGCCTTTCACCAGCACGCGCCATTCGTTCCATTCCCCCGTGGCCTTTTGCAAGGTGGGCGAGGCCTTTGCGCCGGTGAGGGTGCCGGCGAGGAACGCGCCTTCGAAATTCTTGTCCACGCGGATTTGATTGCTGCCCGCGTCGGCCTTGCTGCGGATGTAGAAGCCACCGTTGAACTTGGGCACCAGCGCACGCCACTCGAACTTCATCTCGAAGTCGCCGAACTCGCGCGTGGTGACGAGGTGCGGCCGCATCGCGCCGGTGAGGTAGATGACGCCGTCCTTGATCTTCCAATTGTCCGGCCAAGGGTCGCCGGTCTTCTGCAACGAGCACCGCCAGCCGGTGAAGTCGCGGCCGTTGAAGAGCGCCTCAAATCCATCATCCACGGCGGCGGCCGAGATGACCGAAAGGAGCAGTGCCCCCAGTGCGAGTAGGCGGCGCGGTGTTTTTTTCATGGACGTTCGACGGCGTAGCAGCTCACCACTTCAACTCCTGCAACCGCCGCGCAACCTCCTCCGCATTGGCGCGGCTGTTGAAGCTGCTGATGCGGAAGTAGCCCTCGCCCTTCGAGCCGAAGCCGCTGCCGGGGGTGATGACCACGTTGGCGTCGCCGAGAATCTTGTCGAAGGCCTCCCAACTCGTGACGCCCTTGGGCGTGCGGACCCAGATGTAGGGCGCGTTCTCGCCGCCGAAAACTTTCAAGCCGGCTTTCTTCGCGCCTTTGCGCAGGACGGCGGCATTGCCCATGTAGTGCTCGATGAGCGCGCGGACCTGCGCCTTGCCCCCGGGCGAGTAGAGCGCCTCGGCCCCGCGCTGGGTGATGTAGGAAACGCCGTTGAACTTCGTCGTCATGCGGCGCGACCACAGCGGGTGCAGCGGCTTGAACTCGCCGGTCTTGGTCTGCGCCAGCAGCGTCTTGGGCACGACGGTGAAGGCGCAGCGGACGCCGGTGAAGCCACCGTTCTTCGAGCAACTGCGGAACTCGATGGCGCACTCGCGCGCGCCGGGGATTTCGTAGATGGAATGCGGGATGGCCGCGTCGCTGATGTAGGCCTCGTAGGCGGCATCGAAGAGGATGACGGCCTTGTGTTCCAGAGCGTATTTCACCCACGCCTCAAGCTGCGCGCGCGTGGCGACTGCGCCGGTCGGGTTGTTCGGCGAGCAAAGGTAGATGACATCCACATGGCGCTTCGGTGGCTCGGGGACGAAGCCGTTGCTGGGGCGGCACGGGAGATAGGCAAGCTTGGCGTAAGCGCCGGCCTCGTTCGCCTCGCCGGTGTGCCCGGCCATGACGTTGGTGTCCACGTAAACAGGATAGACCGGGTCGCTGATGGCGATTTTGTTTTTGCCGCCGAGGATGTCGAGGATGCTGCCGCAGTCACACTTCGAGCCGTCGCTGACGAAGATCTCATCGTCGGCCACGTCGAGGCCGTGGGCGCGGTAGTCGTTCTGCGCGATGGCGGCGCGGAGCCAGTCGTAGCCCTGCTCGGGGCCGTAGCCCTTGAATGTGGCGCGGTCGGCCATCTCGTCCACGGCCTTGTGCAGAGCGGCGATGACGGCGGGCGGCAGTGCCTCGGTCACATCGCCGATGCCGCAGCGGATGAGGCGCTTGGCAGCCTCTGGGTTCGCCTCACAGAAGACTTTCACGCGCCGGCCGATTTCGGGGAAGAGGTAGCCGGCTTTGAGTTTGAGATAGTTGTCGTTGAGGAGGGCCATAGTGCGTTCAGCATTCAGCGGTCAGCATTCAGCGCGTGAGCCACAGAATTCAAGGGGGAGACGGTAACGAGGGAGTTCGTTTTCGCAAGCGGCAAAACCGACTTTACAGGGCGAGCAGCGGCAGGCCAGACTCGCGGCACTATGCGCAAGACACTGCGGCTCGGCGGATTGATGGCGGCGGCGTTGCTCGCCGGCTGCGGGACGACCTCCACCATCACGCAGCTTTCCCCTCGCACGCAGACGCGCAATGCGGAGGGGCTTTACCCGGTGGAGATCGAGTTCCGCAGCAGCATGCAGGCGCTGAAGAAGGAGACGCTCAAACCCTACCTCCAGGTCGGCGAGAACAACTACCCCATGCGCCGCACACCGCGGATGGAGCACCGCTGGGAGACCCTCCTGCCCGTCCCGGCCTCGACAAACCGCGCTGACTACCGGGTGAAAGTAGACTTCGAATACAACGCCATCCCCGCCCCGAAACCCGACAGCGTCCTGTCAGCACCGTATCTGTTGCAGATCCGGGAGAAGTAGGGCGAGTCGAATCCCCCTCGGCAGCCGATTCGCCGGCCACCCAACCGCCCGTCGCTCACGGAAGGATGACCCGATAGTAGCGGTTGGATCGGGAAGCTGTCGTCGCCGTGCCACCCGCCACGCCAGCAATATCACTTGTGGTCAGACTGAAAGTGAACGTGGTGGGCGTGCGAGTAGTGACGATCCAAGTGCCATTCAAGACCGCGCCGGGATCGCCAATCCCCGCCAGCGTGACGGTGCCACCCACTTCCAAGTTGTGATTGGCGACCGTCGTGATTGTGGCCACGTTCGCAACCAGTGACGCGTTCGCGACGTCAACACTGGACGGAACGGTGAGCGCCTGCGGGTCCGTGAACTGGATGAGTCCGTAAGGCGCGTAGTTCGTGGAGATCGTCACCCAGTTTTCCAGGTCGGGGGAGGCCTGCACCTCGTAGACTTGGTTGGTCAGCCCCTCGACGCGAAACTGAACGCCCCCACCACCTACCAAGTGGAACGAGTTGGTGGTTACCCGGGGCCTCGACTCCAGAGCGTTCCGGTCCACCGCCTGCACCAGCGGCAAGTCCACATCGTCGAGGAAAGCCGCGTCGAGATTCGCGCTTTTCGAACCGTCCTTGATGTAGCGCCATTCCAGAGTGTTTGTGCCGGCGGCAACAGTGAATGCTTGTATCTGCCAACCGCTCTCGCCGTTGATCCGCAACTGGCGGACTCCATTTAGGTAGAACTCAAGGAAGTCACCAGAAGTGGGACCGAATTCCTCGCTGCTCACGCGATAGCCGAAAGAGGCCGGGCCGGGACGGCAGTTCGCCACCAGCTTCAGAACAGTCGTCTGGCCGTGAGTGATGGTGCCAGAGCGGACATGGAATCCGCCGCCAGTCGTGGCATTCGTGGCGAGGCCGCCGGCAGCCCCGACGAACCACGGGGCGATGCCCGCCGCATTGTTCGTGGCCCAGCCGATGTTCGTGCGGAGCGCACCAGCCTCGAAGGAATCCGCGATGAGCACGGGGGCGAACACGGCCGTGAGCGAAGTATCTCGCGCGATGGTGCCCGTAGCAGCGACCTGCACCAGCGCTCCACGGGTAACTGAATACGTAAATGTCGTGGGGTTGAGCACAGTCACGGCGGCACTGACTACGTTGAATGTTGGGTCCGTCGCGTCGTTGACGGAGACCGTTCCGCCGTTCGCCAAGTTGTGCGCCGCAATCGTTGTAATCGTTGCAGTCGTGACACCATTGTGAGCATGCGTGGCAATGACGGATGGGATGATGGTGACCCGGAGCGGGTTGTCGAGAGACAGCGAATCTCCGCCCCAAGTCACGAAATTGAAGCCGTTGGAAGCAACGGCGGTCACCTGGACCACGGAACCAGTGCCAGTGGGAAATGAACCGGAACTGGGGAACACCACCCCGCCCGCCGACGCGGTGACCGTGAGTTCATAGATGGGGATATTTGTGAAGCTGTATTCCAGGAATATCTGGCCGGAGGAGCCAGCCAGGCCATCCACGGCCACGTAGTAGCGCGTGCCGGAGCGGACTGCCTGGGTCAGTTCGCTGTAAATGCCGAAGCCCGTGGGCGTGTCGTCATTGGCGTTGAGCGCGGTGAGGCGGTCCACCCGCGTGCCGGTGTAAATGGCCAGCAACGTGTCGAAGTTGGAGTTGGTGGTGGTGATCGAAAGCAGGCCATCGCTGGGCGCGGTGAAGAAATACCAAACGGACTTGCCGCCCTGCTTGCCCACGTGCAGCGGCTCGCCCGGCTCGCGGGTGGCATTGAGGTTGTTGGTCGTTGTCGCCCCGACGGTGCCGGCCAGTTCCAGCGCATTGGCCAGCCCATCGTTGAAGGGATCAAACGCGCGGTAGATCACCTGAAACGAAAGAGGGACGGAGGTGTTGCCGGAAAAATCTGTGGCTGCAACCTGGATGACATTCGTGCCGGGTGTCAGAAGGAGCGGGATGGTCCAGCTGTTCGATCCCAATGCCGTTGTCGAAAGGCCGCTGTTGAGGCGGATGAACACCTGGCTCACACCGATCGCGTTGGTGGAGGGATCAATGGCGGTGCCGGAAAGCGTCAGCCCGGCGTTGGTGACGATCAGGCCGCTGGGCGGGTTGGTCACCGACATCGGGCCGCTCACCAGATTGGTGATCGCCACTGACGGTGCGGTGGTGTCCGGCACGCCGTTGAACTGCACGCGCAGCCGGATCTGGCCCACGGTGTTGGTGGAGGCGCTTGCCACGGCAATCCGGTAGGTGGTGCTCGCGACGGCGGTGAAGTTGATGAAGCCCTGCGCGATGACGCCCACGTCATTTGTCGCCGCGATGAGCGTGAGGTTCGTCAGGGCGTTGCCAGTGTAAACGGCCACCACGGTGTCGAACGAACTGCCCGCGGTGTCCACCAGCACGGGACCGCTGTTGCTTGGCGACCAGTTCCACCAAACCGAGTTCGCCATGTTGGTGACACCCGCGTGCGACGGCTCGCCAAATTGAGTGGAGCCAAAGGTGTTGTCGCCGAAGATCACGGCACCGGGATCAGGCACCTTGGCGAGCGGGGGGAAATTGTCGTTCGAAGGAACGGTCGCGGAGCGGTAGGGGAAGGTGGCGGTGAAGTTGGTCTTGCCCGGCGCGGTGATGTTGAGCGTGAGCACCAAGTTCGTGGCGAACGCTGGCACGTTGAAGGTGAAAACATGGCGATTGTCATTTGCGACGGCGTCTGGCAGGACGCCGTCGTTGAGGAACAGTTGGTTGGTGAAGACGCCCGGCATGGTGCCGATGACGGTCGCATTGTTCACCGGCATCAGGTCGTTGACCGTCACCGTCAGCGGCACCGTCGAGCCGGCCAGCAAGGTGGAGCCGGCTGGCGGCGAGAGAAGCGCTTCCAGCAAGTTGTCCCCCACCGTGGTCAGCGCGCGGTAAGCGTTGACCCTGCCGCCAAAACTGGTGTTCGTGGCCAGTGCTGCCACCGGTGTGGTCGTGAAGAGGATGCGGTTTCGCACCTCGCTGTAGGTCATGGTGTTGGTGAGGGAGAACACCAGCGCCGCCACGCCGGACACATGGGCCGCCGCCATGCTCGTGCCGTCCTGCAACGAGCGGTCCAGCGTGGAAATGTCGTAGCTGTTGTCGCTCTGGAAATACGTGGAGGCGATCTCCACACCGGGCGCGCCAACATGGACATTGTTGCGCCCGTAGTTCGAATAGCTAGCCAGCCCGTCCCGCCGGTCCAGCGCCGCCACCGAGATGATGTTGTCCAAGCCGAACGCAGCCGGATAGGCCGCGAACTGGTCAATGTTCACGCCAAAATTTCCCGCCGAAGCCACGACCAGAACCCCGTTGGACCGGGCGTAGTTGAAGATGGCGAAGAGCTGGGGATCAAAGGAGTAGGTTTCGAAGCTGCAGTTGAGCACCTTCGCTCCGTTTCTCACGGCGTAGTCCACGCACCGGATGATGGCGCTGTTGCGGGGGTTTCCGAACACGTCGGTTGCCTTCAAGGCCATCAGGCGGACGTTCCACGCGACGCCGACGTGGGACCGGCCGTTGTTGGGCGCGGAGCCGATCACACCCGCCACGCGCGTGCCGTGGCCGTTGTCGTCGTTAGGATCCCCGGAACCGGTGATGCCGTTGATGCCGAACACATCGTCCACGTAGGTGTTGGCGTCGTTGTCCTGCGCGTCGCCGACGACCTCCGCGGGATTGCGCCACATCTGGGCGGCGAGATCGTTGTGGGTGTAGCGGATGCCGGAATCAATGATGCCGACGATGACGTTGGTGGATCCCACGGTGATGTCCCACGCGTTCGTGACGCCGATGTCCGCGCCCGCCACGCCGCCAAGCTGCCCCTGATTTCTCAGGCCCCAAAGTGTTCCATCCTGAAAGAAGGTGTCGGTGGGCACCAAGGACAGGCGGCCCACATAATCCGGCGCGAGGGTGGAAAAATGACCGGACTGGCGGAGCTGTGCCATGCGGTCACGCAACTCCGTTGGAGCGTTCGCCGCCGTCGGGCGCGCCTCGTCCGGGTTCAAGTCGAGCATCACCAAGCCAGGAACGGCCGCTGATTCCCACACCACACGCATTTTTGCCGCAGCGAGCGCCGCGCGCGCGGTGGCCACTGTTGCACCTGGGCGGAGGCGGGCCGTCATCGCAGTCGGATGCACACGCTGGCCGTCCAGCATCACGAAGGAAACTCCGGGTAATTCCGCTGCGAGAGCGCTGCCCAAACCCAAGAGCAGGACCAGCATTACCATCCACCGCGACGCGCACCGGCACCCGGCCAAAAGCCAGAGCGCACCCGGCATTGACCGCCGATGACGATGAAGAATTGCTGCCATGCGCCTGCTCAAGGTTGATACGAAACGCGGAAATACCGCTCCGCCGCGCCCACCGGCACCACGTCGGAGAATGTGACCACGCGGTTCGTCGTGGCGGAGTTGGTGAAGTTAGACAGGAACTGCCAGCTTCCTGCGAGGAGGTTTGTGTTCACCTCCACCTGATACACAGTCTGAGCGGCAGCCTCCCAGGTGAC
>SXGU01246008.1_pt1 | contig 23968 bp, 22 predicted proteins | sample 3174531 | NCBI WGS metagenome assembly SXGU01 (sample SAMN11356863, study PRJNA531348) | freshwater metagenome | isolation source: freshwater sample F1-140 | place: China: Fuxian Lake, Yuxi | collected 2017-12-25
CGGCGGGTCGAGGGCGTGACAATCGCCCGTCGCGGCGTCGATCAGGACGTTGACCTCCGGCCGGGGTGGTCCGTGGGCGAAGGGCTGCTCATGGGGCCGGGCAAGGCCCAGGGGCAGGAGGACGGCGAGGATTTCGGCTTTTGTCTCGACGACAGCGATCGGCCGTAGGAGGCCCGAGCAGAGCGGGCATTTGAGCGGGTCGACGCCCCAGACTTGCTGGATCAACTCCCGCCAGGCCGTGCGGCGGCGCCGAGGGCGGGCCGGTGGAGCGTGAATCTTGCCCGCCGCCGCGCCGGCAGTCCGTTGGCGCAGCCCGCGGGACTTGTTGCTGTACCAGCCATAGTAGCGGACCTGCGGCACCCCCTTCGGAGGGATCTGGTCGAGCAGCGCGGCGATGAACTGGGACGCCGAAAAAACCTCGAAGTTGCGCTTGGTGCGCCAGTGGCGCTCGGAGCGGTAGAGCACGCTGCCGGCTTCGGGGTTGTACGTGATTTTCTCGAGGGAGAACGGGGCGCGGAGGAGATACTCCGCGAGGCGGCGGCGGCCGGCGGCATCGTCGGCGGCGAGAGGGGCTTCGCCGGCATCGACCGAAAAGCCGCTGTGGCGCCAGTTCTGGAGTTTGGCGATCTGCCAGTCGGCCAGGGCGCCGGCGTCGCGCAGGCGGCGCAGGACGGTGTGGCGCCAGAGTTCGGCGAGTGGGTGCCAGCCGCCGGGCGGGGCGAGGTGGAAATCGCCGTTGGGGGCAAACACGCCGGCGGCGGCCAGCACGTGCACGTGGGGGTGCCAAAAAAGGAAGTCGCCGAACGTCTGGACGGCGACAACGAGGCCGGGTTGGCCTTCGGCCTGGCCGGTGCGTTGGCGGAGCCAGGCGGTGATCGCCGAGTGGGCGGCGTGGTAGAGTTCGTCGAGCAGGGCGCGATCTAACTTGAAGGTGTGGCGGATCAGCCGGGGAAGGGTGAGCACGAGGTGCCGGTGGGGCACCGGGGTGCAGATCTCGTCGGCGATGAAGGCACCCTCGATGAGCGTGCGACGCTGGTGGCACGAGGCGCAGAGGCCGCGCTGCTTGCAGGTAAAGGCGCCGAGGAATTCATGGCCGCAGTCGGGGCAGTGGAAGCGGGTGAAGCCGGCGTGGAGATCGCCGCAGTCGAGGAAGGCGGTGATGTCGGCGGCGGCGTCCGCCGACAGGCCGGGGAGTTTCGTGGCGTGATCGTGGAGCACTTGCCAGACGGGCGAGGCGCGGGGCTGGCGGGGTCGGTAGCGGATGCAGACCATCTGGGGAGCAGATCACGCTGGGCGTGTCGCCGTGACGGCCAAGGGTCCGCTCTACCCAAATCGTGGTATGCGGTCAGTTTGCATGAAATTTCCGGGCTTTCGGGCACTTCGTTTTCGACCGGGCCAAAAGGGTCAAATGTTTGACATTTCGCGGAGTCGTCGCGGATTTGGATTTGCCCCAGATTCTTTCGGTTGCGGTCTCGGACCGCGTTAGGCCAGTTCCGATCCGGATGCGGTGCCCCCTGACAATCGTCCTCGTATCGAAATGACCTCACCCACCTACACCCGCCGCGAGATGCTGGCGTTGACCGGCCGGGCCGCGCTCGCGGGCGCGCTCGCGCCACGCTTTGCCTGGGCCGCGGCCACGAGTTCACCGGCTGCGGCCGGCACCGTCGTGGGAGATTCCGTGGCGGCGAAGGTGGGGCTCCGAGTCCTGCAGGACGGCGGCAACGCCATCGATGCGGCCATTGCCGCCGCGTTTGCCGCCGGGATTTGCACGCCGCGGAATTGCGGGGTGGGTGGCTACGGCGGGCACGCGGTGATCGCGCTCGCCGGTGGGAAGAAGATCACGACGATCGATTTCAATTCCATGGCCCCGGCGGCGGCGCGGGCGGACATGTTTCCACTCGACGCCAAGGGCGCGGTCATCGGCGGCGTGAACACGCTTGGCTGGCTGGCGGCCGGTGTGCCGGGTACGCTCGCGGGACTGGATCTCGCCCTGCAGCGTTATGGCACCCGCTCGCTCCGCGACACGCTGGCGCCGGCCATCGCCATGTGCGAGAGCGGCACGCACGCGATCGCGGTCAAGGGAATTGATGATGTTCCGGCGGACCGTCCTCCGGTAGACGGCGGGTCGGCCGGCGGGGCCCTGCTCCCGCAGCAGCAGCGCAATCTCGCGCTCGCCGGCTTGCTCAAGACCCTGGCGGCGCGCAATTCGACCGAATCTTTTTATCGCGGCGATCTCGCGGAAAAAATCGCCGAGGGGTTCCAGCGGAATGGCGGGCTCGTCACGCGAGCTGATCTCGCCGCGTATCGCGCCCGGGAGGCCGCGCCGCTCACTCTTGAATGGAACGGGATGACGCTCCACACGGCACCACTGACCGCGACGGGATTGCTGGTGCTCGAGGCCTGCGCGATTCTCAAGGCGCTCGACTGGCCGCGCCTCTCCGCGCCGCAACGGAGGCATGCCAGGCTCGAGGCGCTGCGCATCGCCTGGGTGGATCGGGCGCGCACCTTCGGCGACCCGGATCACGTGGCGGTGCCGATCGCAGAGCTGATCTCCCGCACCTATACCGGCGCCATGGCGGAAAAAGTTTCAGTCGCGCTGAAGGCTGAGCAACCGGTTCGGCTCAACGTCAACCCGAGTCAGGCGGGTGGCACAACCAACCTCTCGGCCGCCGATCGTCACGGCAACTTGATCGCGATCACGCTCACGCACGGCGGGGCCTTTGGGGCGAAGGTCGTCGTCCCGGAGTTGGGCGTGGTGCTGGGCCACGGCATGTCGCGTTTCGATCCGCGGCCGGGCCTTCCCAATTCCCCCGGACCCCGCAAGCGGCCGATCAACAATATGTGTCCGACGATTGTCACGCGGGGCGGCGTTCCGGTCTTTGCGGTCGGCGGCGCCGGCGGCACGCGCATCCCGAACGGCCTTTACGAGGTGTTGCTCAATTACGTCGGTCTCGGTGCGTCATTGGATTCCGCGATGAATGCGCCCCGCGTGCACACCGATGGCACGTTGAAGGTCGGTCTAGACAAGCAACACACCCCGGACGACGAGGCCTTCTTCAAGCGGCTTGGCTACCAGACTTCGCGTGTTGCCGGGGCGAATATCAGTGCGGTTTCCTTCGACCCGACGACGGGCCAGTCGCGCGGGATCACCAACGGCACAGTGTGAGGCGGTGCCGCTTTGGTTGCAGCCGGCCTCGCTGCGAAACGGCTTGTCGCACGAGCTTTGTCGCAGCCGAAATGGCCAGCACGGCGCGGACAAAGCCGCGCCCTCCGAGACGGAGAAATCGAATGATCACGGGGCAATGGCCTTACTCCGCGACGAGTGAATCCAAGTCGAGCGGCCGCGAGTCCAGGGCGAGGTCACGACGCGGCGTCCTCGGCCATATTTCCGCCCGTCGGTCCCAAAATAATTCCACGCCATGCCGATCCGGATCGCGCCAACCAACCGCCGCGCCCACTCCGGGTTACTTTCGATCAATCCGCGTGAAGAGCCAGAGACCGAGCCCGATGAAGAGCACGTTGGGCAGCCAGAGGAGCAGGTCGGGCCGGTAGGCGGGATATTTGTCGAGCCACTTCACCATGACGGTGAGCACGTAGAAACCGAGCACGAGGACCAGCGCGAGGCCGAGGTTGGCGGAGGTTTCACGGCGCGAGACCTTGATGCCGAGCGGCACGCCCAGCAGCGCGAAGGAAAATACCGCCAGGGAGAGGTTGATTTTATCCTGCACGATGAGCGCAAACCGCATCTGCTCGCGGGTGTGCTCCGCGCGTTTCTCCGGTGCGGGAACCTGCGCCGCATGGCGCGCCTGTTCGGCCCGGAGTTGGTCGTAGGTCAGCCACTCCTGCTTGATGCGAACCAGATTCTTGCCGAAGTAGCGGTCGAGCGAGATGCGCCACTCCTCCAGCCGGCCGACGGACGCGGCCTTGAGGGACTTGCTGAAATCTTCCGGATCCTCGGGGTCGCGCTCCTCGATCCGGGCGTTGGTGAGCGTGGGCACCAGGCTGTTGGTCTTCTCGTCGAAATCGAGCCGGCCGGATTCGGCGCGCACGAGCCGGCGGACGCGCGACTGCTCATCGAGGTTCCACAGCCAGATGTCGTGCAGCACCGCGCCGTCCTTCGCCCCGACGTAGAGGACGGTGCCCTTGAAGTCGCGGATGAATGTTTTCGGCACGATGATGGCGAGGGGGTTGGTGCGCACGGCGTCGGCGAACTCGCGGTGAAACTGCGCGCGGGCCCACGGGGCCGACTCGAAATTGATATACAGGGCGCCGACGGCACACAACGTCCCGAGGATGAAGACCGGTCGTGCGGCCCGCCCGACACTGATGCCCGCGGCGCGCATGGCGGTGATCTCGCTGTCGGCGGAGAGGCGGCCCAGGGTGAGCAGCACGCCGGTTAGGATGCCCATGGGCAGCGCAAACGAGATCGCAAACGGGAACAGCAACGCGACCAGCCGGGCAAATGTCGCGGGGTCGAATTGACCGGCGAGCAGGGGATTGATCAGCTCGCGCGCGACGTTGGGCAGGGCCACGACAAAAGCGAACAGGGCAACTGCAGCCGCACAAGTGGCCAGCACGCTTTTGAAGATGTGGCGGTCGAGAAGATTCACACGAGGAGTTTGGCGGGGAGTTTGGCGGTACTGGATCGACGCTGGCGAGGAATTCCACACTGGGCGAGCGAGGCGAACGGCCCAGGTCGCCAAACTCCTTATTCGAAACCGAGAGCGAGCTGAGAATCGTTCCGGGCAGGCGCGGGCGGCGGCGGCGCGGGCGGGGGGACGGCCTCGATGCAGTCCGGACTTTCATGGCGTACGTTGTTCATCCGGGGCGAGACCGGCGTCGACTTCATGAGTTCCCCCGGCAGCGGGGCCAGCAGCGGTTCAAGCCGGGCGGGTTCGCTGACCGCGAGATCGAGCCAGGTATCGATGGCGGCGCCGCGCAGGATGACCGGCATGCGATCGTGGAGCGGGCGGACGACCTCGTTGGGCGTCGTGGTGATGAGCGAGCACGTCTCGAGGACGACGCCATCCGCGCCCCGCCACTGTTCCCACAGTCCGGCCAGCGCCAGCGGGGTTTCGTCCCGCAGCTGGAAAAACCACGGGAATTTTTGTTTGCCGAGAGTCTGCCACTCATAGAAACCGCTGGCGGGAACGAGGCAGCGCCGCTTGCGAAACGCCTCGCGAAACGACGGCTTGGCGGCGATGCCTTCCGCCCGGGCGTTGGCCAGACGGGCTCCACCCGCGGCGTCCTTCGACCAAAACGGCACGAGCCCCCACTGCAGGTCGACGGCTTCGCGCGCATTGGCTTCCTTGCTCACGCGAATCGCGGGAACGACTGTGGTCGGAGCAATGTTGTAGCGGCTGACAAAGTCGCGGGGATCCTTCACCCCGAGCTGGGTCATCAGCGCCTCGAGGTCTTTCCGTTTCAGCACGTAGCGGCCGCACATGGCGGCATCAAAGCCACAAGTGCTGGCGGCGAAAGCTAAAACCGGATGCGGGCTACGCCGCGGCGATCGGAACTTTCTTTTTTCGCAGGAAGCGATCGAGCTCCGTCAAATCCGTCGCCTCGGTCGGGCCGAGTTCATAACGCGACGTTTCGGCCCGCCCGAGAAATCCTTCGAGCCACTCCAGCAGGATTTCGCGGCGCGGCAGCCAGACGTCCGGCGTCGCGAGGATGTCAGCCCGCAGGGCGCGGGCGTGGAGGAAGTGTTCGCTAGGTTTTTGCATGTTTTGACCTCGGGTTTCTGGGATGGATGCGCGGTGGCTGATTGGGGGAATCGATCGGGCCGGCCGCCGCCGGGGATAGGTAAATGGTTCGACAGGGTCCGTTCGTGGTCGCATAATCAGCCCGCGTTCAAGTCGGACGCACCGCCGTGGCACCCGTCGCGGCGTGAAATAGGTCGGCACCAAAAGCATTCGGTCGTCGTGGCCGCTTTTGATTCCGGCGAGCCAACAACAACGAAGGAAAAATATGTCGAAGGGCCAAAACGCCAAAAAACAGACCAAAAAAGCTCCGTTGAAGACGCCCGAAGAGAAACGGGCCGAGAAGCGGGCGAAGAAAGCTCGTTAGTCTGCCGGGCGATTCCCCCCGGCCTCGCACGGTCGGGGGATCATTCGCGCGTCCGCGAATTTCAAGCGGGGTGCTTCCGGTGCCCCGCTTTTTTGTTGCCCGACTCAGCCGGTCGGACTTCGGCTCTGGGAATTTACCCGGTCGGTCCTGCAACCGACATCGGATAATCCACATCACAATTGGCGGCGGGCCGGCCGGGTTACCGTCGGCGGGCCAGCTCGTCCGGTGTCGCCAGATCGAAAGTGATCTTGCGCTCGGAGACCTCGCGCAGGGCGGTGTCCTCGGCGGAAAGCTTCTCCAGCGATTCCACCAGCGGACGATGGCCGCGTTTGAGCTGCTTGACGCGTCGGGAGACGACGTTGACCAAGATGTTGGGGTCGTCGATGACCTTGAGCGCGGATTGGATGTAGTCGTCTCTCATGGAAGCGGAATGTGGTTTTTTTCTCCCGGGTTATGGCGAAGAGGATCACTTTAGAAATCAAATCTTCGCGATACGACGTATATCTCTTCGCCCGGCGCCCGCATCGGCAACGCGCTGCCCGGGCACCCAGTTGGAACGATCATTGGTCGGGATCTTTTGCATCGCGGCTCAAGGTCGCCACCAAGGTGGGGCGGTCGATCTTCACCACGGATATCACGGTTCGGCTTGGTCAAGGGCGGTCTTTTTCCAAGATTGAACCGTGTGATCCGTGGTTGATTGCCTGAACCAACGCCCGTCGGAAAATCGTCGCAGGCGTGCACAATTCGTCTGCATCGCGGACCTCTCAGGCGCCTTGGCCTGCGGGCGGGAAGAGACTCAACTGTTCGCCCGGCCGTCGGAAATGCGCGCTGGCGAGCACCCGGCGCTCGTGGTTCAGCCCGGCGCGGCGCGCGGCGACCTCGAACAACTGCCCGATCTGTTCGGCGAAGATGCCCTCACCCTTCTGGCGCCGCCCCCAATCGCTGACGTTGAGCTGCCCGCCGCGAATTTCGCGCACGCGACTGAGGATGCGCTCCTTTTTCGTCGGGGCGTGCTCGTCCAGCCAGTTTAGAAAGATGTCCTTCACCGCGTACGGCAGCCGCATCACCGTGTAGCCGGCGCGCGTGGCCCCGGCCTCGGCTGCGGCGGCAAGGATGGCCGGCATTTCATGGTCGGTGAGTCCGGGGATGATCGGCGCCACCATCACGCCCACCGGCACCCCGGCGGCGGCCAGTTCGCGGATGGCTCGCAGGCGGTGCGCGGGCCGGGCGGCACGGGGCTCCAGTTGACCCGCCAGGGTGGAGTCGAGGGTCGTGATCGAAACATAGACGGCGACGCACTCGAAACGCGCCAATTCGGCCAGGAGATCGCGGTCACGGGTGATGAGCGCGCTCTTCGTGATGATGGCGATCGGCTGGCGAAATTCGGTGCAGACCTCCAGGCACCCGCGGGTGATCCGAAACTGCCGCTCAGCGGGCTGGTAGCAGTCGGTGCCGCCGCTCAACGTGATGCACTCCGGCTGCCACCGCGGGGCAAGCAGGGCGGCGCGCAGCAGGGCGGGCGCGCGGAGTTTCACCATGATCTTCGTCTCGAAATCGAGTCCGCTGGAAAACCCGAGATACTCGTGAAACGGGCGCGCGAAGCAGTAGGCGCAGCCGTGCTCGCAGCCGCGGTAAGGGTTGAGCCCATAGCTGAACGGCACGTCGGGACTGTCGTTGCGGGAAAGAATCGATTCGCTGGCGTCGAAGAAAAACTGCGTGCGCGGATGCGGCCGCTCGTCCTCCGGGCACTCAGGGTCGCGTTCCACGTGCAGCCGCTCGAAACGGTTTGGCGGATTCACGGAGGCACCGCGCCCGGGGATGGCGGAACCGGAGGCATGCAGGCGAGTGTTCATTCGTACACATTATGAAAAAACATGGCAGTGCCAGCTCGAATCGCTTTGTTCAGCCCATGTCCCTCGCCCAGGCCCTTCGCTCCCTGCCGGTCACCCGCCTCGCGGGCCTGGAGGAGCCTGCCGTTGGCGACGACGTGGTGGCGGTCGAGGAGCCGCTGGAAATCCGGGTGGGCGGGCGCAGTGTCGCGGTGGTGATGCGCACGCCGGGTCACGACCGCGAACTCGCGGCCGGCTTTTTGGTGACGGAGGGGCTCGTGCGCTGCCGCGACGAAATCGCCGACCTGGTTCATTGCCGCAGTGGGGCGGGCGAACCGAACCCCAACATCCTCGACGTCATTCTCGCGCCGGGCATCGCCGTCGACCTGGCGCGGCTGACGCGACACGTGTTCACGTCGTCAAGCTGCGGGATCTGCAGCAAGGCGAGCATTGACGCGGTGCGGGCGCAATTCGCGCCGATCGCGCCGCCGCTGGTTCCGCGGCGCGCCGTCATCGCGGAGTTGCCGGGGCGGCTGCGCGGGGCTCAAACGGCGTTCGCGGCCACGGGCGGATTGCATGCCAGTGCGTTGTTTGATGGCGAGGGTCGGCTGGAGTTTGTCCGCGAGGACGTGGGCCGGCACAACGCGCTCGACAAGGTGATTGGCCACGCGTTTTTCGCGGAGCGGTTGCCGCTGCGCGGGCGGATCCTGCTGGTGAGCGGGCGGGTGTCGTTCGAGCTGATGCAAAAGGCGCTGGCGGCGGGTATCCCCTGCGTGGCGGCCATCTCGGCCCCGACGACGGCGGCGGTGGATTTCGCCCGGGAGAGCGGCCAGGTTCTGGTCGGGTTTCTGCGACCGACGGCCGGCCCCGGGCCGGCGGCGATGCGAATGAATGTTTACGCCGGCACCTTGGCGGCCTGAAGGTGTCGTAAAGAGCTTGGCTCCCTTTTCTTCAACACAGATTTCACGGATGACACGGATACGAGCACAGCAAGAAGACGACGCCCACCGCGTGCGATACCAGGAGCCAAAGGAGGGGCGGTTTCCCAACCGCCCGATTACGATCGGCCGATGGTTCTTCGGCGGTTGGAAAACCGCCGTTCCTGGGGAAAGGCTCAGCACCGTCGCAAGCAGGCAAGATTCGGATCGATATCATCGCACCGTGCCAGCCGTGTTGGCAGTGGTGTTTCTTTGTCTGGGCCCGGTTGTTTCGCTGCGCGCCGCCGACGCGGAAAGCATGGCGGATCGCACGCTCCGGCGCATCGTCGAGCGGCAGCAGGAACTTTTCGCGGAGGCCGCGCAGCAGGGCGAGAAGCTCGACGAGTCGAATTTCCGCCAGCAGGTGCAGTCGATTACCCACGAGTATGAGCTGCTGCTCCGCAACAATCCGAGTTTGGCCATGGGATATGCCGCCTACGGATATCTCCTGAGCAAGATCGATCAGCGCAAAGAGGCGACATCGATGCTGCTCAAGGCCAACCAGCTCGATCCGAACATCGCCCTGGTGAAGAACCAGCTGGGCAACCTGCTTGCCGAGGACGGCAAACCACTCCAGGCGGCGCCCTATTTCATCTCGGCCATCAAGCTCGAGCCGAACCAGCCGCTCTACCATTATCAGCTCGGCACGCTGCTCGCGGAGGCGCGGGAGAACTTTCTCAAGACGGGCGAATGGACGCGCGCGTCGCTGGACCGCGCGATGCACCATGCGTTTCAGCGGGCGGCGGAGCTCGCGCCGGATCGTTTCGAGTTTGCGTACCGCCATGCCGAGTCGTTCTACGATCTCGAGCAGCCGGATTGGGCCGGCGCCCTGCAGGCCTGGGGCGCACTTGAGGAAAAGGCGCCGACGCCGATTGAGCGGCAGACGATGCGGCTGCATGCGGCGAATGTGTGCATCAAGATCGGCAAGCTGGCCCATGCGCGCGCCCTGATCGAAACCGTCGATGAGCCGAAATTACAGGGGCAGAAGGATCGGCTCCTGCCGCAATTGGCGGAGGCGGAGAAGAAATAGCGGGACGTGGTCGGATGGGAATGAAAGGCCGCGGGCAAAGCTGACGGCCCGCGCGCGCCGCCGGCGCGATCCCGGCAAACTTCCCAGCGCCTTCGCTTGCACTCCGGGTGTGGTTCCTCGCAATCTCGCCGCGATTCCATGCCTTTTCTCGATCAACTCGACCGCCTGTTTGGCCGCTACGCGATCCGCAACCTCGCGCTCTTCCTGATCATCGGCCAGGTGTTTGTCCTGCTCGCGGGGATGCTGGGTCTGCTCAAGCTCGAGGCCCTCGATTTCGCGCCGGAACTCGTCGTGGAGGGCGGTCAATGGTGGCGCATCGTCACCTTCATGTTCATCGTGCCGATCCCGGGGGGCACGCTCGGCTTCGTGTTCGTCGCGTTCGGCTGGTACCTGTTTTATCTGATGAGCAGCGCGCTGGAGCACCACTGGGGGGCGTTTCGTTTCAACCTCTTCCTTTTTCTGAACTACGGGCTCACGGTCGGGCTGTCGTTCATCACGCCGCTCAACGACGTGTCGAACCTGTTCATCCTCGGCTCGGTGTTTCTCGCGTTTGCCTACCTCAATCCCGATTTCGAAATACTCCTGTTCTTCATCCTGCCGGTGAAGATCAAGTGGCTCGCGATCATCGCCTGGGCGTTGAACTTCGTGCAATTCGCGCGCGGCGACCTCGCGGAGCGGCTCCAAATCGGTGCGTCGGTGGCCACGTTCCTGATCTTCTTCGCGCCCGACATGCTGCGCAACCTGCGGAGCGGCCAGCGGACGGCGGCCCGGCGGGTCGAGCGCGCGGCGGAGGAAACCCGGGCACGCCATGTCTGCCATGTCTGCGGCAAGACCGATCGCACCGACCCGCAGCTTGATTTCCGCTACTGTTCGAAATGCACCGGCGATCAGTGCTACTGCCCGGACCACATCCAAAACCACGCGCATGTCGTCGCCGCGGATGACCCGAAAGCCCGCTGATCCCCTGGCCGGCGCGGCCCGGCTCGCCACGCCGGGCGAGTGGCTCGCCTTCGCGGAAAAAGTCTACGCGCGGGAACGCCCCGCCCTCGGGCAGGTCGCCACCAACGCCCACGACGAGGCGCTCTACTTGTTGCTGCATACGCTCGGGCTGCCGCTCGACAGCGAGGGCGGGGTGCTGGCCCGACAACTCACGGCGGCGGAGCGGGCGAAAATCGAGGCGGTCTTTCGCCGGCGCATCTGCGAGCGCACGCCGGCCGCCTATCTCACGCGGGAGGCCTGGCTCGGCGAGCACCGCTTTTACGTCGATGAGCGCGTGATCATCCCGCGCAGCTATCTATTGGAAATCATCCCCGCGCAGCTCGACGGGTGGTTGCCGCCGGGAGCCAAAGTCCGCCGCGCCGTCGATGTCTGCACGGGCTCGGGTTGTCTGGCGATCTTGCTCGCGCACCGTTTTCCGGCGGCGCGCGTGGACGCCTGCGACCTCTCCGCCGACGCGCTCGCGGTGGCGAAGATCAACGTGCGCGACCACCGGTTGGGCCGGCGTGTGCGGCTGTGGGAGAGCGATGTCTTCGACTCGGTCCCGCCGGCGCACTACGACCTCATCCTCAGCAATCCGCCGTATGAACCGAGTGCGCTGGTCGAGGCGCAGGCGCCGGAATTCGCGGCCGAGCCGCGTCTGGCGCACGACGGAGGCCGCGACGGCCTGACGATCATTCGCAAGCTGCTCGCGCAGGCGCGCACGCGGCTCGCGCCCCACGGCCTCGTGGTCATTGAAGTGGGCGGATTGCGCCCGGCGATTGACCGGGAATTCGCCGCGCTCCAGCCGCACTGGCTGTCGACCGAGGACGGCACCGACTGCGTGTGCCTGTTTCAGGCCGCGCGGCTGGGTCAGATTTCTCCCCTACTTCTTCCCCTCCACCTTGCGCACGGGTAATCCGGCGGCGGACCAGTCCTTGAAGCCGCCGACGTTTGCGGCCGACACGCCTTTCTCGGCCAGCGCCTTCGCGACCGTGCCGGAGCGCCCGCCACTGCGGCAGTAGAGCAACACCTGCTTGTCGCCATTTTTTGCGAGAAATTCCTTCCACTGTTTCTGGTCACCGTCGAAATCGCTCTTCGGCAGCAGCACGGCCGGTCCGGCCACGCCGGTGTCCTTCCATTCGGCGGGTTCGCGGACGTCGACGAGCACGGCCTTGCCCTCGGCCACGAGTTTGGCGGCATCCTTCGGAGCGATGGATTTTACGTCGGCCGCGACGGCGACGGCAGCGGTGGTGAGGGCGGCGCAGAATAGAAGGCGGAGTGATTTCACAGGATTTAGGTTTTCTTTTTGGTGGGTGTGGGTGCCTTGGCGGCGGGAACGGGGGCCGCGGGTGCGTCGGAGACCGTGACGCGGATCAATCCGCGCCACTGTCCCATGGCATACCCGGTGGCTTGGTCACTGGGATAACGCTCCTTCAGCCGCGTTTGCAACCCGGGCGTGAGGGAATCTTCCGGACCGTGGCAGGTCACACATTGCTGGGCGACCCCGACCGGGCGGTACACGCGCCACTCGGATTTGCCGCCCGGCAGGTCGATTTCCTGCACGAGCACCTTGGGCAGGACGCCTGACTCGATGTTTTTCTCGACGCGTTTGAGGGCGAGTTGCTCGGCGGCATCGGGGGCGTTGGCGGGGTTGCGGAGGCGCAGGCTCGTGCGCTTGATGCCGGTGATCCGCGGCATGCCCGCAATAATCTCACCCGTGAGCGGCAGCGCTTTCAGGTGGCAGACATCGATGGCTTTCTCGGCGCCGCTTTTTGTCACGGCGACCGAGACTTCGTTGACCAAGGTGATGGCGATCCGGTTGATGGCCCGCTCCCCGATCGCCCGTACCTCGGCGTTTTCGGGTGCATCCGGATCGACGAAACGGGCCGAGAAAGAGCCGGGGCTGTCGGCCGCTGGCGCAAGGGAGCCAAAGGCGAGGAGGAGGTAGCAGGTGACGAAGGGTAGCGGTGTTTTCATGGGGGAAGAAAGGGACGGGACAGACGCGCCCGAATGGCCGAAGTATGACTGGGCTCAGCGCAGTGGTGAACCGGCAAAGCCGCCGATGGCGCGGAAATTAGCCCGCGTGTTGCACCACAACAGGGGGCGTCATTGTGGCGGGCTCCGGCGTTGACGGCGGCGTTTGGCGGATTTATTTGGTGCACCACGGCGAGACTGAATCTTGCTTCAACCCGGCCTGCGCATGATTGCCCGTTCGAACTCCCTGCTCCGCTTCGCCTCTCGTGTTTGGTCCGCCCCGATGCTGGCGCTGGCGGCGTGTTCGAACGGCGGCCCGGAATCCGTGGCGCCGGCCCCGGCGGTGAAAAATGCCGTCTCCGAGCCGAGACCCCCGCTGGCCGACTCGGCGGAACGCCAGCTCGAACGCGAGCGACTCGTCAGTCGGTCCGTCGAGCCGGCGGGAGTGAAGGATTCGGCGGTGCTGGCCGCGATGCGCAAGGTGCCGCGTCACCTCTTCGTCCCCCCGGACCTGCAGGCGCAGGCCTACGCCGATCATCCACTGCCCATCGGGCATCAGCAGACGATTTCGCAGCCGTCGCTCGTCGCCTACATGACGGAAGTCCTGCGGGTGGGCAAAGACTCCCGGGTGCTGGAGATCGGCACGGGCTCGGGTTATCAGGCGGCGATCCTGGGCGAACTTGTCCGAGACGTCTACTCCATCGAAATCGTGCGGCCACTCGGCGAAGAGGCGGCGCAACGACTCACGCGTCTGGGCTATGCCAACGTGCACGTGCGGGTCGGCAATGGCTACCTCGGCTGGCCGGAGCGCGCGCCGTTCGACGCGATCATCGTGACGTGCGCGCCGGAGAGCGTGCCGCAACCCCTCATCGATCAACTCAAGCCCGGCGGCCGCATGTGCGTTCCGGTCGGCCCGACGTCCGGGGTGCAGGAACTATATCTGATGAGCAAACGCGCCGACGGAACGTTGGAGCAGAAGGCGATTCTGTCCGTGAGATTTGTGCCGATGACGGGAAAGAAATCGTAGGTGTGGCGGGCGCTGCTCCTGGTTGCGGCCGCGGGAAGGAGTGCGGATCGAGCGATCGTCGCAGGTTTCAGATTGCAGGTCGGTCCGTTGCTATGATGCTCGCCGCGTGAAAATCCTACCCCGCCAGTTTGGTGTGCCGCTCGCCCTTTGCCTTGCCCTGACCGGTCGCAGCGCGGCCCAGCCCGCCGGCACGCCTGAAAACGCGAACGCCACGCCGCCCGCCGCCGCCAAGGAAACCGCCGCCGCCGCCATCCCGCGCATCCGCGACGAGGGCCTGAACCGCTCGCAGGTGATGGCCACGCTCTCCCACCTGACCGACGTCATCGGCCCGCGTCTCACGGGATCGCCCGGGCTGCGCCGCGCCAGTGCCTGGTCGCGCGACCAATTCACCTCGTGGGGGCTCGCGAATGCGCACCTCGAACCGTGGGGCCCGTTCGGCCGCGGCTGGACGCTGCGTCGTTTCTCCGCGCAAGTGATCGCGCCGCAGTCCATTCCGCTCATCGCGTTTCCCAAAGCCTGGTCACCGGGCCTCGGCGCGCAGCCGCTCGAATCGGAGGTTGTCCACGTGGACATCAAGAAGTCGGAGGATTTCGAACTTTACCGGGGCAAGTTGCGCGGTCTGGTCGTGCTCGACGGCGCAGTGGTGGAAATGAAGGTGGGTTTTGATCCCCTGGCGAACCGTCGGACCGAGGCAAATCTGCTGGCGCTCGCCAATGCCGGGGAAGGGGCGTCGTCGGCGGCCCGTCCGTCCTCGTCGGGCGCCACCTCCTCGTTCGCGACGCCGGAAGGCCGCGCGGCGATGGTGATTCTGCCGAGCAAGTACCAGTTTTTCGCGGACGAGGGTGTCGCGTTGCTGTTGCAGCCCAGCCGCCAGGGTGAGTCCGGCACGCTCTTCACCGCATCCGCGACGGTGTATCCCACGCGGGGCCGCACGCCGGACCCCGCTCCGGCCGGGCGCGGCACGAAAAAGGGCGGGGATTCCGGCAAGAAATCCTCCGCTCCCGGCGGCCGGCCCATCCGCCCCGCCCAGGTGTGGAAGGCGGACGCGCCGCCGATCATCCCGCAGGTCACCGTCGCGGCGGAACACTACAACCGGCTCGTGCGGATGACGCAGCGGGGTGAAAAGCTGCGGGTCGCGGTGGAGCTGCAGGCGGACTATCACACCGACGATCTCATGGAGGCGAACGTTTTGGCGGAGATTCCCGGCTCTGATCGGGCCGACGAAGTGGTGATGCTCGGCGCGCACCTCGACTCGTGGCACAGTGGCACCGGTGCCACCGACAATGCCGCAGGTTCGGCGGTGGTGATGGAGGCCGTGCGCATCTTGCAGGCGTTGGAACTGAAACCCCGCCGCACGATCCGCGTGGCCTTGTGGACGGGCGAGGAGCAGGGGTTGCTCGGATCGAAGGCCTACGTCGCGTCCCATTTCGGCGAGATCAAGGCCCCCGCGACGACCTCCGCGGCGGGTGAACCCGATCCGTTCGCCATTCCCGCGCGCAACCCGGTCGGGCCCGTGGTGCAGAAACCCGGCTACCGGCAGCTGTCGGCCTACTTCAATCTCGACAATGGCGGCGGAAAAATCCGCGGAGTCTATTTGCAGGGCAACGAAGCCGTGCGGCCCCTCTTTCGCGATTGGCTGAAACCGTTCCGCGATCTCGGCGCGGAAACCGTGTCCTTTGCCAGCACCGGCAGCACCGATCACGTGTCATTCGATGCGATCGGCCTGCCCGGCTTCCAGTTCATCCAGGACAACCTGGAGTACTGGACCCGCACGCATCACGCCAACATGGATGTCTATGATCGGGTGATTGCCGAGGATCTGAAACAAGCCGCGGTGATCATGGCGACGTTCGTCTATCACACAGCGATGCGCGACGAGATCCTTCCGCGGAAGCCGGCGCCCGCGGCGCCCGCCCCCACGACCACCGCGGCGGCGGGCGTGCCATAGCCCGCATTTTTCGGTGTGCGGCTCAGGGCCGCAACCGGCCGCCGGCTGGCAAGCAAACAAAGTTCGGCGCACGAGAACTCAAGGAGCGCGGACCGACGCGAACGGTTCGATTTGTTCGAACTTCGGACAATTCGTCGTCTTCGGTTTGCCCGGGATTGCATTTTTTTCCTACATCATCCTGCCCCGTGGTTTGTCGGCATGGGGGAATATTTCCATGAGAGGCAGTCCCTTACTTCCCGTCGCCGGCGAGGTGCCGCCCGATGTGGCGGTCGAGATCGGAGAGGCTGCCGGCGCAGGATGCTCCCTTCACGCGATCGATCATCTCGTCGCACCACGCTTCTTCTTCGACTTGTTCGCTGATAAACCAATGCATCAGCACCTGGGCGGGATAATCCTTCTCCGCGAGCGCCGCCTCGTAGACCGCATGAATGCCGCGGGTGTTGGCGAGCTCCATGGACTGCGCCTGCAGGGCGACGTCGAGCAGCGAGGCTTGATCGCTGGGCGGCGCGGGCAAGGCGGCAAGCTCCGGCGCGGCGCCGCGATCGAGGACGTGGGCGATCATCTTCCCGGCGTGATCGCGTTCCTCGCCGGCTTGTTTGGCGAAGAACGCGGCGAAGCCGGTGAAGTTGCGGGCGGCGCACCAGATCGACAGAGCCTGGTACGCGTGTGCGGCGCCGAGCTCATGGTTGAGCTGGCGGTTCAATTCGGTGAGGACTTTGGGCGCGACGGATGATTTGGCCATGGTGGATGAGGAGGAGAGAGGCGGCGCGCAGTCAGCATTCAGTTTGGGCCAAGCGCAAGGCGAAGGCGCAGGAGTTTGGCGGGCGTGGAGCCGTGCGGCCGGGGCGGTTGATGCTCAACTCCACCAGCGCGAGGGCGCGAACCGAACCGACGGCGACGCTTCGAAATGGTGGCATTCGAATCCGTCGCGCACGGGGCGTTCGTCCAACCGCGGGTGGTTGCACCAATGCCATTCGACTGAGGGGGCCGGCATCAACTGCGCGTGGCGGCAGTCGGGGCCACAGGGCCACTGCTGCCAGGTGCCGATCGCCGATTGAGTCTCCGCAGTCACGCGGGGAAATATTACCTCCGCGGTCGGGCCGGTGGCACGCAGAATCGTCTCCGTCGTCGCAGCGGGGATTATCTGCCGGCTGACTTGTGTTTTCCCGCGGTGACGGCGAGCTTCCGCCCCCATGCCGCGTCGTGATGAATCCCAGGAGGAAATCGCCCTTGAGCGGCTGCCCAAGGCGGCGATCAATCGCGAGAGCCTGCGTGAGGCGCTCGCGCTCGCCCGCCACGTGCGACCGTACCGACGGCGTTTTTTCGCGGGCCTGGCGACGCTGTTTGTCAGCGCGACGTGCGGCCTCGCGTTTCCCCTGCTGGCCGGCACCTTGATCGACGCGGCGTTGCGGCCGGGCGGGGCGAGTCTGCCGTGGCTCGGCGCCCTCAGCCTCAACCAGGTGGCGCTGGCGCTGATGGGCGCGGTCGCGTTGCAGTCGCTCGCCTCCTTCAACAGCTCGCTGGCCTTCAATCGCGTGGGGCAGAGCGCCCTCGCCGACTTGCGCCGCGAGTGCTACGCGCGGCTCATCACGCTGCCGATGGCGTTTTTCGGCCAGCGCCGCGTCGGTGAATTGACGAGCCGCGTCTCGACCGACATCGCCCAAATCGAGGGCGCACTGATCGATGCCCTGCCCCAGCTGTGCCGGCAGTCCGTGTTTCTACTCGGAGGCATCACGCTGATCGCGATCACCTCCGGCCAGCTGACGGCCGTGATGCTCGGCACGCTGCCGCCCTTGATCGCGGCGGCGGTCTTTTTCGGACGGCGTCTGCGCCGTTTTTCCCGCGAAACTCAGGATCAGCTCGCCGCGACCAATACCATTGTCGAGGAAACCCTGCAGGCGATCGCGAGTGTGAAGGCGTTCGCCAATGAAGCGTTTGAACTCCGGCGGTATGACGTGGCCAACCAGCGGGTGCTGGCGGCGGCGCTGGCGGCGGCGCGCTGGCGGGCGGTGTTTGTGGGACTCTTCATCGTGGCGCTGTTTGGGGGAGTCGCGATCGTGCTTTGGTTTGGGGCCGGGCTGCTCCAGCGCGGGGCGATCACCCCGGGCGAGCTGACGCGCTTCGTGTTGTATTCGACCTTTGTGGCGGGCGCCATGGGGCAGTCCGCCGAGTTGTTCAGCCAGATCCAGAAGACCATCGGCGCGACCCAGCGCGTGCGCGAGTTGCTGCGCGAACCGACCGAGGGCGGTGTGGGCGCGCCGGCGACCACGGCGGCCATCGAAGCGCCCGCGAGTGCCGGTCTGCCGGTCCGACTGCGCGGCGAGGTGGCGTTCGCCAGTGTCAGTTTTCGTTATCCAGCCCGACCGGAAGTGGCGGTCTTGCGCGAGCTCAGCCTGGCGGCGCGTCCCGGCGAACGGATTGCGCTGGTCGGGCCGAGCGGCGCGGGCAAATCCACGCTCACGGCCCTGCTCTTGCGTTTCTATGAACCGGAGAGCGGGCGGTTGCTGATCGACGGACGCGATGCGCGCGAATATCCGCTGGGCTGGTTGCGCGGGCAGATGGCGATCGTGCCGCAGGATGTGCTGCTCTTCGGCGGCACCATCGCGGAGAACATCGTCTACGGCCGGCCGGGGGCCGGCGATCTGGCGGTGCGCGAGGCGGCCCGGCTGGCCAATGCCGATGTCTTCATCCGCACGTTTCCCGAAGGCTACGCGACGGTGGTGGGCGACCGCGGGGTCAAACTCTCCGGCGGGCAGCGTCTACGCGTGGCCATCGCCCGGGCGATTCTCAAGAATCCAGCGATCCTGATCCTCGACGAAGCCACGAGTTCGCTCGACAGCGAGAGCGAGCGGCTGGTGCAGATCGCGCTGGACCGGTTGATGGAGGGGCGCACGACGTTCATCGTCGCCCACCGGCTCGCCACGGTGCGCAATGCCGACCAGATTGCGGTGATCGACGCGGGTCGGGTCGTCGAATTTGGCACCCACGATGAACTGTCGGCGCGGCCGGCCGGGCTCTACCGCCGGCTGAGCACCTTGCAATTTGGCCAGACGAAGCCCGCCGGGCCCGACGGTGATATTCAGGCGGCTTTCTCAGCCGTCGAAACTTTCCGGCCCTGAGGCGGGCGGATGGGTGCGCGCGCGGGGAAAACAGACGTAACCTGTGAGGCGAGCGACGTGCACCTGAATTGTTTCAACCTGCCGGTCGCGTTCACCGCGGTGGATTTCGCCAGCCTCGACGAGGCCGGCCCGGTGAAACCGCGCCGGCTCAATGGCGATTTGCCCGACGTGCCGTTTCTGCGGCTGGCCGCGGGCAGTGCGGCGATCGATCGCGGGGTGGAGAGAGGCCGCCCGTTCAGCGGGTCCGCGCCGGATCGCTGCAGACGAGAAACCACGAAGGGACCCGAAAACACCCAAGTTCAGAGCAGGCCGCTCCCAGAATCGCGCGCTGCTTCCGGATCACCAACCAGTGGCTGGCCGGGCGTCGTCGCGCTCGACATTTCATGCGCATCGATTCGTGTTCATTCGTGATTGAACTGAATTGGTTTGGCGGTGCCGCCCCAACTCCGCCCGGGCCCAACTCACCTGCGTTGACGGCGACCATCGCGCCGGCTCCACTGTGCGCCAACATGGATTTCTCCGACGACGAACAGGTGTTTCTCCGCGACTTGGTCAAAGGCTCCCGCCAGAGGCACCACCACGTGAAGTGGGTCGATCGCGACGGCCTCGATCGCGTGACCGTGCTGTCGCAGACGGAGGTGGTGAAGCTCAACACGATTGCCGGCCGGCTGAAGGTCGCCAAGGGCGAGGTGCTGCGCCGCGCCGCGCACATCCCGGTGGCGAAGCCGGCGCCACCCGCGGAGCCGGTCGGCGGCATTCCTGCGGCGTGACGCGGCGCCGGTGGCGCTGCCCGCCACTTTGTCGCCGAACGCATCGGCAACATGTAACGTATTACGTTACATGTTGGTTTTGGTCGGCGCCGTCGGGTGGCGCAGCACACCAGCAACGTTCCGTCCGCCGCTCTACGTGAACACCGTGCAACGGCCCGTGGGAGGAAATCTCAGCACGCCCGCGCGGGTGGCGACGCCGTCCAATCTGTATTATCTCACTCCGCGCAACTATACGTTGAGTGCGACGGTGCGGTTCTGACGGCCCTCTCCAGCACACGGCCACGGCCCTCTGCCGCCGACCGTGCACCTGCCATGGATCTCCGGCTCGGCGGACTTGGCTCCGGCCGGTGCGTCGCCGAGGTATTGCTTGCAGACCAGCGTACCATCCTTGCCCCGTTCAGGGCGGCCCCAAAACTTGGTGGCTCCACCACCGATGCGCCCGTCCCGCTTTCCCTGGCAGCCACTCGCGCCAGCGTTGCGCCAAAATCTCGCGCTCGATCGCCTGCGCCACCTGGTCCGCCAGGAGCACCCGGAGCGGTTGAACGAAGGTTTGCACGCCACAGGTGAAACTGTCCGGCCGCTCCGCACAATGCCGAACCCGAGGTTTGCCGCTTCGTCTTGCTCTCCGCTGAATTTCTGCGTCCGAGCGTCGTACCGTTAAAACGTTTTTAGACGGAGACTGCGGTACTCGACCTTCATCGGGGGGCCCACGTGGACTTGCATGCCGATTTGGCCCTCGGCGGTGCGTTGCGCGACGTCGTCGTCAATCACCACGCACATCACCTGCTGGTTGATGACGTGCATAAGCGTCGGGCCGCGAATGATGAGATGAACCTGGTTCCATCCGTCGGTCGCCACCTTGGCCAGCTCCGCGTGGTCACCGATTTGTGAAACGAGGATCGGCGGCCGGCCGCCGACCACGCGGGTGAGCTGTCCGCGCAGACCAAGGAAGAGCCGGCCTTTCTCCTCGTAGTTGTTGCCCACATACTGGCGGCGCCCGTCGAGATCGCACTGGTAGCCGCGCATCGCGAATTCATTGGTCGGCGTCACCTTGTCGGGAATGACCACGCTGCGGTAGTTGATGCCGCTGTTGCCCAGGGCCGTGATGCGATACTCGAGCTTCAATTCGAAGTCCTTCGGCCGGCCGCCCTGCCAGATGATGAACGTGTTGCTCTTCACGATGGTCGCGGGCGTGATCTCACCCACGAGCGCGCCGTTTTCCACCCGCCAGTAGGTGGGATCGCCCTTCCAGCCGTTGAGCGTCCGGCCATCGAAGATGGAGGCGAAGCCCGGCTCCTCCCCGGTGATTGGCTGCGGCCGATCGCTTTGCTTCGGGGCGTAGGGAACAGCGGAATTTTTCGTGACGGTGGAGGCGGCTGGCGATTCGGCGGCCGCCAACGAAGCGGCCGAAAGCACGAACGCGGTGGCGATGACCAGGGGTGAAAGTTTCATGCGAAGATCGGAGTCTGGCCTTGGTTGTGACCGATGCGTCCCTCGGTGCAAGGCAACGCTGACGCGGGGAAGAGGCACGGGTGCAGCTTCCGATTGGCGGTGCGACTGATCGGGCACCAACCTCATCCGATTTCGGAGGGCTGCGCTTCGTCGCAGCCGGGCTTTACTCCAAACGCAACGGCGCCGACAAAGCGGCACCTCATACGAATCTTCTTACGACCACGGGGATCGGGAGGCATCCTGCGGCTGCGACGAAGCGCAGCCCTCCGAATCAAGTGTTTCGGAGATGGCCGCGCCAGGATCGATCGTTCCTCGTCGGCAACAGGTGACGTATTTCGTTCCAGGTTGGATTTGGTGGGCGCGCCAGCGGGGCGTTGCAAACCGCACGGCACCTGTCACCTGATGACCGGCGTTCCCCATCCCCCCATGAAACTCCTGCGACGCCTCCCCCTGCTTTTCATCGCCGCCGGCGCGGCCCTCGGCGCGATGAACGCCGCGACCGCGGCACCGACCCCGGGTGCGCCGTTGCGCGTGATGTCGTTCAACGTGCGTTATGCCACGGCGCCGGACGGCGAAAACGCCTGGGATAAACGCCGCGATTTTTTCTTCGAAACCATCGAGCAGTTTCAACCGGACGTGATCGGTTTTCAGGAAGTGCTGGCGGTCCAGTACGACGCGATCGCGGAGCGCCTGAAAGGCCACGCGTTCAGCGGCGTGGCGCGGGAGGACGGCAGGCGCCAGGGCGAGTTCTCCTCCATTGGTTATCGCAAGGACCGGTTCTCGGTGGTGGCGGCGGGGACGTTCTGGCTCTCCGAACAGCCGACGGTGCCGGGCAGCAAGTCGTGGGACGCCGCGTTGACGCGGATCTGCAGCTGGGCGCGGCTGCGGGAAGCCGCCACCGGCCGTGAATTCGTCTACGCGAACACCCACTTCGATCATCGCGGCGTCGTCGCGCGGCGGGAGGCGGCGCGCGTGCTGTCGGAGCAGATTGGGCCGATTGCCGCCGGGGTGCCGGCGATTCTCACGGGGGATTTCAACATCAACGAGGACAACCCCGCGTATGTTGCGCTCGTGCAGCCAACCAAACCGGAGTGGATCCGCTGGATCGATTCGTATCGAACGCTGCACCCGCAGCGGCAGCCCGATGAGGCGAGTTTCAACGGCTTCAAGGGGACGGTGAAGGGTTCGCGGATCGATTTCATCTTTCACACGTCGCACTTCAAGGCCACCGCCGCCGCCATCGATCGCTCGTCACGCGACGGCCGTTTCCCCTCCGACCACTATCCGGTGACGGCGGTGCTGGTGTGGGAGTGAGAAATCAAGCGCGGCGACCCCCGGCTGGCACCAGCGTCCTTGGCAGCCGTCGCGCGTGGGCTGGAAATGCCCGCCCGCGGCGATTTGCGGTTGAGCGAAGGCTGGTGCCCGGGGCGGGGCTCGAACCCGCACGGCCTTGCGGCCAAGGGATTTTAAGTCCTTTATCTCCTATGTTGTGCACGGTTGTGATAGATTGCGTTGCGTTGTCCATAAACCCTTGTTCTCATAGGAGAACTCCCGATGGAAACACCCAACGGATCGCAACGCAGCCTAGCAGAGGACAACCTTGAAATTTGCCAAGTATCCGCCAAGACGCCAAGACCGGCGCAAGTGCGTTCTGGCCAGAGTACAGCTGCGTATTGGAAAGAACGGCTTTACCGAAATACCTACAAGGACCGGAAGGGCGCCACGGTCATGGTGCCGGAGTACTATGTTCGCCTCCACCACGATGGCGTGACCAAGCAGGTCCGCCTAGCCAACTCCAATAAGGACAAGGCTGCCGAGGAGGCGCTCGATTTTTTTCTTCGGGTAAGGAAGTACGGCTGGCGCGAAGTCACGTCACGGCAGGCCAGGCTGCCTGTCAGCCCCTCCATTGACGAATTCTGCGAATCATACCGCCAGGCGGCTGCAAGCATGGAACGTAGCCCGCGGGACGTTTCAATCCGTCTTTACTGCCGGTGCCTAAAACAACTCTGCCGTCTCGCAGGGGTGAGGGAGATCCGGCAACTAAACCGTGCGGCGGTTGAACGTGCCCGAGATGCATATCGGGCAGAGGCGCGAAATAACAAGCGTCCAGATAGTGCAATTCAAAACACCGTTTCCAAGATCATCCGCAATGCAAAGGCGTGCTTCTCACGTGAGGCCCGCAATATTTTGACGCGGAACGGCGTGCAGGTGGAGAACCCTTTCGACGGAATTCGGCTGACCCAAGAGATTCAGCCGGTCTTTTCCCTCCCCGCCCATGTCGTGCAGAGAATTTGGGAGGAACTGCCCCTCCTGCGTGATGGTGACGCCGGCGCACCGGACCCATTTGCAAAGCCGACAAAGCGCGCAAAGCGGCGGGTAAGGACTACCGTCGCTATTGCCACCGCCAAGATCGACTTTCGCAAACCGCACCCGGCGAGCTATGCCTCCGTATTGCTGGCCCTTGGTTGTGGCTTGCGCGCCAACGAAATCGACAAAGCCCGGTGGTCGTGGTTTAGCTTCAACGCCAAAGGGGATTGCTTCCTCTCAATCAAAGAGGAGGTCGATTTCAAGCCAAAGGGCGGAAGCGCCAGAATCCTCAAGATCCCCACGACAATTCATGAAGCCTTAACCCTGAGTCGCGCCGACTTGGCTAGTCCTGCACTTGCCCCACAAAAGGGGCTGTAGCGCATCAATCGTCGGCGCTGCGGGCGCGCTTCCGGGTCAGGCCGATGATTTGAACCATGGCGCGAAACTGCGCGTAGCCTTTCCACAGGCACTCGTATCCAGGATTCCCA
>SXGU01525028.1_pt1 | contig 23958 bp, 17 predicted proteins | sample 3174531 | NCBI WGS metagenome assembly SXGU01 (sample SAMN11356863, study PRJNA531348) | freshwater metagenome | isolation source: freshwater sample F1-140 | place: China: Fuxian Lake, Yuxi | collected 2017-12-25
GCACTACGGGCGCGCCAACGAAGGCCCCATCCTCGAAGCCGGCATGATCTTCACCATCGAGCCGAAGATCAACGCCGGCCGCCGCGACATCCGCATGCTGCCCGACGGCTGGACCGTGGTCACCAAGGACCGCAGCCTGTCTGCGCAATGGGAACACACTGTGCTGGTCACCGAGACCGGCTACGAGGTCCTCACCGTCTCCGCCGGCAGCCCGCCCCCGCCCGACTTCATCACCCGGTGACCCCCGCACTGACACGCCTGAACGACTGGCGCGACAGCTATCGCTCCGCGCGTGAGGCCGCCATCGGCCGTTATCGTGCCCGCCCACGCATCTCGCCCCTGCTGCGAGACCTGACCCGCGCGGCGGACCACCTCCTGCAAACCATCTGGCAACACCATGACCTGCCCACCGCCGCCGCGCTGATCGCCGTAGGGGGCTACGGGCGCGGCGAACAGTTTCCGCAGTCCGACATCGACCTCCTGATCCTGGTCGACGACACCCTGCCCGAGGCCGACCTGGCCCGCTTCGAGCCCCTGATCGGCCTGTTCTGGGACTGTGGCCTGCCGGTCGGGCACAGCATTCGCCGCCTGTCCGAATGTCTGGAGGAATCCGCGAAGGACATCACCATCCAGACCAACCTGCTCGAGGCCCGCCCGCTCTGCGGGGATGGCGATCTCGCCGCCAAACTCATCACCCATCTTGCGACGGCCATGGACCCGGCCGCCTTTCTGGCCGGCAAGCGGATGGAACAAAGCGACCGTCACGGACGGTTCTCCGATCGCGGACTGATGCTGGAACCCAATCTCAAGGACAGCCCGGGTGGCCTGCGTGACCTGCACATGATCGACTGGGTGGGACAGGCCGCAGGCCTTGCGCGCCAAGGTCCGGACACCCTGACGGCGATGGTGACGGATGGCCTGCTGTCCCGCAACGAAATGCGGCATATCCGTGCCCACCGGAACTTTCTGTCCCACCTGCGGATACGCCTGCATCTGGCGACCGGCCGGCGCGAAGAGCGACTGTTGTTCGAATTCCAGGAACGCATCGCGGCCGAAATGGGCCTCACCGCCTCGCGGTCACGACGCGCCTCCGAGATCCTGATGCAGCGCTTCTTCCGCACGGCGCACGCCGTAGTCATGGCCAACCAGATCCTGCTCGGTGACCTGGCGCAGGTGGTTGTGACGCAAACGATTAATGGCGAGGCCCATCCCAACCACTACGACCTGCCCGAATCAACCGATTTCGAGCGACACCCGGAAGCCATCCTGGCGAGCATCCTGCACCTGCAAAACCACCCAGAACTGACGGGATTCAGCCCACGCGCCCTGCGCCTGCTGGCACGGGCCGGGGCGCACATGGATGCGGCCTACCGACGCAACCCGCTCCATCAGAGCCAGTTCATCGCCATCCTCCGGCAACCGCGCGGCGTCACACAAGCCCTGCGCCTGATGCATCGACTGGGCCTCATCGGCCGCTACATCCCCGCCTTCGCCCGGATCACCGGGCAGATGCAGCATGACCTCTACCACATCCATCCGGTGGACGAACACAGCCTGATGCTGCTGCGCAACCTGCGCCGCCTGGCCCTGACCGAACTCGCGCACGAATTCCCCCTCGCGCACCGCATCATGCAAGACTTCGATGCGCCCGACCTCCTCTATCTCGCCGCCCTCTTTCACGACATCGCCAAGGGGCGCGGGGGCGATCATTCCGCCCTGGGCGCAATCGAGATGCAACGCTTCTGTCGTCATCACGCCCTGTCGGCGGAATCGACCGAATTGCTGGTCTGGCTGGTACGGGAACACCTGACCCTGTCCAGCACGGCGCAAAAACAGGACCTCTCCGACCCCGAAGTCATCGCCGCCTTTGCCGCCCGCTGTGGCGATATGCGCCATCTCAACGCCCTCTACCTGTTCACCCTGTGCGACATCCGCGCCACCAATCCGGCCATCTGGAACGCCTGGAAAGAAAACCTCCTCAAGACCCTCTATTACGCCACGCGCAATCACCTGGAAGGCCACGCAATCGTGGCAGATTCGGTGGATGAACGGCGCGAACAGGCACGCACCCTCCTGCGCCTGCACGGATGGTCAGACAACGCCGAGGCCGCGCTCTGGTCGCGTCTCGACGACATCTGGTTCCTGCGCAATACCGCCCAAGAGATCGCCTGGCAGACACGCACCCTGCTCGAAAATCTGCGCAACAACCCCGAAACCCTTGTTCGCACGCGCTTGTCGCCCATCGGCGAAGGGGTCGATGTCCTTGTCTATACGCCAGACCGCCACGGACTCTTCGCCCTCATCTGCGGATTTGTCGCCCACCTCGGGTATTCAGTCCTCGAGGCACGCATCCACACCACCCGCGACGGTCATGCGCTGGACACCTTCCTGATCATGGACCCGGCACACACCCACGCCACCTATCGCGACCTCCTCGGCTATATCGAGCACGAACTGACCGAATGCATCGTGACCGCACACGAGCCCACCCACATCCCCGGCCGACTCACCCGGCAACTGCGCGCCTTCCCGCTCACCCCGCAACTCTCACTCACCCGCAGCGAAGGCCGCCCGGATTATGTCCTCAGCTTCAGCGCAGGCGACCGACCCGGACTGCTCCATGCCGTGGCACGCACCCTGGCCGACCACCATGTCGAAGTACGCACCGCGCGCATCCACACCCTCGGCGGCCGGGCGGAAGATGTATTTGTCCTGGAAGGCGCCAGCCTCGAAAACGCCGAACAGCGACTTGCGCTAGAGCGCGCCCTGCTGCAAAAGCTGCAGGTCACATGAGCCTAGCAATCTACGCTTAAGAAGAAGGGGTCAGGTCTTGACATAACAGTTTTTGAAAAACGGTTGTTGGTTTGATGATCTATAAAACCGTTATGTCAAGACCTGACCCCAACAACGTGATGACCCCAACAACGTGACGGAATCCAACAACTGAGCTTGGGAAATGAGAAAGCGTTTAATACGGACATATTCTCTAAAACAAAATTATGTAGTACTCTTTACGGATACTAGGCATCGTATAGTGCTGTAGTAAATCAGCGCCTCCTGACAACAAAAACAGTGTCGACCGAAAGCTCTGCAACAACGGTTACGCCGGGTTGCACTTCCGCACATAAAGAGTTCAGAAGGCACACGCACGCCATACATAAAAAACCGGGACAAGAGATGGATTTGACAATCAGCAGCAAGACACAGCACATCGCCATCATCATGGATGGCAATGGTCGTTGGGCGCAGAAGCGACATCTGCCCAGGCTCGCTGGCCACGCGCGCGGGGGGAAGCGTGTGCGCGACATCGTCGAGACATGCATACAGCGCAACATCCCCTACCTGACCCTGTTTGCATTCAGCACCGAAAATTGGCACCGCCCCAAGGATGAGGTGACGGGTCTGATGCGGATCTTTGTCGAGGCCCTGGAGCGTGAGGTCACAAAACTGAACGAGAACGGGGTGCGCCTGAAGATCGTAGGCGACATCGCCGCCTTTGACCGGCCGCTGCAAGAACTGATCCATGCCGCAGAGGCACGCACCGCGCAAAACACCGCCCTTACGCTGTCGGTGGCCGCAAACTATGGCGGCCGACAGGATATCGGCCAGGCCATGCTGTCCTGGATACGCACACAATTAAGCCCCAGTCCGGTCACCCATCGTTGGGGCTGGATCCATATCATGAACAGCCTGGAAAAGGCCGAACAAAACTGGGCCGATACCGAACGCGATTTCAACGCCCGTCTTTCCCTCGCCTATGCGCCCGACCCCGATCTGTTGATACGCACCGGAGGCGAGCACCGCATCAGCAACTTCATGCTCTGGCAAATGGCCTATACAGAACTCTACTTCACCGATCGCCTGTGGCCCGAGTTCAACGCAGAGGCACTGGATGAGGCGATAGACTGGTTTGGCCACCGGGAACGCCGTTTCGGAAAAACCGGCGCGCAAGTACGCCTCGATAAATCCGCTGGCGCAAGCTGACCCCGCCTTTCCGATTACCATGCGCCCCAAAATCACCCTCCCGCCTTACCGCTTGGGCTTGAAATCCATAAGGAATCTGTAGATGTTGATGAAGAACGCTGTTGTGTGCCTGAGCCTGTTGAGCACCCCCTTCGCTTGGGCTAACCCCATGATGGGGGCGAGTACAGCGACTGCGCTGAATCCGGCCATAGGCAACACCTCGACGACAACGCCAACCTTGGGCGCCATGCCGCCCGCAGGCCCACAATTGAAAGCCCTTTCAGTCCCTGGCGTTGATCAGCGCGCCTTGGTGCGTACGGAGTCCAAGGACACTAAATCGGCTGAACCCACCAAGCCCCCTGAAGGGGACAAGGATGCTGTGAAGCCAACGCCGCCAGCGCCACTCCCACCCCTGGAAGAAAATGCCTTCCAGCGTTTTGTGCGCGAGGCCACCGGACAATCCCTGCCCCTGTTTGGTCATACCCTGTTTGACCGCCCTGCCTTTTCGCCACAACAACAGATCCCTGTCACGCTGGACTATCCGGTAGGCCCCGGCGATGAGCTCCTGATCCGTGCCTGGGGGGCGCTTGATGTCGAACTCCGCACCGTCGTCGATCGCAACGGTCAGATCAGTATCCCCAAGGTAGGCACCTTCTCCGTAGTGGGTATCAAGGCGGCCGATCTGGACGCGCACATCCGCAGCAAAATCGCCCGCGTGTTCCGCAATTTCGAGGTCAATGTCACCCTGGGGCAACTGCGCTCGATCCAGGTCTATGTTGTGGGCCATGCCCGCGCGCCCGGAACCTACACGGTGTCCAGCCTGTCCACGCTGATTCATGGCCTATTCGCCTCGGGCGGACCGTCAACCAACGGTTCGATGCGCCATATCCAACTCAAGCGCAAAGGAGAACTGGTTGCCGAACTGGACCTCTACGACTTCATCAACAAGGGCGACAACCGCGCCGATGTCCGTCTACAGGCGGGCGATGTCATCACCATCCCGCCGGCGGGTCCACGGGTGGCAATCGCCGGTGCCACTGCACGCGCTGCGATCTATGAGCTCGCCAAGCCACAGACACCCTTGGCTGAATTGATCAATATCGCATCAGGAAAACTGGATGTCACCACCGTCGCACTCAAGGCCGGGATAGAGCGCATCGATCCCAAGCGTGTTCCTGCACGCACAGTGGCGCAACTGACCTTGGACGAAAAGGGGTGGGCTACACCACTTAAAGACGGCGACATCGTCACCCTTTACCCCATCAGCGTCCGCATCGAGAACCTGGTCGTCATGGAGCGCGAGGGCCTCCCTCCCTTGCGTATGCCCTGGCTGACCGGAATGAAGGTCCGGGATCTGTTACAGCGTGACCTCCTGCTGGCCGATGCCTACTGGAAACGCGTCAACCAAGGCAGTGGCATCAGCACCCCACAAAAGTACGAGATCAACTGGGACTACGCCACCGTGCAACGCCTCGACGAGCAAAAACTCAAGACCGAGGTCTTTGCCTTTGCACTGGATCGCGCCATGGCCGGTGACGCCCAAGACAACCTCGAACTGCGCCCGGGCGACATCATCAAACTCTATGACCCCGGCCAGGAGACCCTGGCAACCAAGGACTCCGTTGCATTGTCAGGCAGCATCGTCGGCAGCACACAACGCTTTCCGTGGCGTCAGGGATTGACCGTCAAGGATCTGATTCAGAACGAACAAGGGTTGATTGATCGCTACCACTATTGGCAACGCTTTGCGGGTCGTGATGTCAAAGGCCAGATCAATTGGGATTACGCCAATATCACACGGCGCAACGAGGGCAGCCTTAGCAAGGAAGTCATCGTATTCAATCTCCGTCGTGCTTTGACGCACGCATCCAGCCAGGATAACCACCGCCTGTTTCCGGGTGACATGGTGACCTTGTTCAACAATACCGAAATAACCGTGCCGCAAATGAATCAAACCCGCCTGATCACCCTAGAGGGCGAGATCAACGCGGCAGGGATATACCAGATTCAGCCCGGCGAGACCTTGCACAAGCTGCTGCTTCGTGCCGGCGGACTAACGCCTCATGCCTACCTGTTCGGCACCGAGTTCACTCGCGAGCAAACCCGTAAACAGCAGCAGGAGCGGCTGGATCAGGCGGTGCGTCGTCTGGAACAACAAATAGCCGCCCAGGCCTCCACCCAGGTGGCCAACCTTAGCGGCGAGAACCAGTCCGTTCAGGCGCAGGCAATACAGATGCAGCAGCAGCAGCAGCAAGTTTCGCGCCTGAAAACGCTCAAGTCCAACGGCCGCATCGCCCTGGAGCTGCCCCTTCAAGCCGCACGCATCGCCGACCTGCCCGACCTGCCGCTGGAAGACGGCGACCGCATCCATGTCCCGCCGCACAACGCCTATGTGATGGCGGTGGGCGCGGTGAACAACGACAACGCCTTGATCTGGAAACCGGGCCGCACGGTGGAGGAAGTCCTCAAGCTGTCCGGCCTGACCGAGGCCGCCGACAAGGACAACCTCTTCCTGCTCCGCGCCGACGGCACCGTGCTCAGCAAGGGACAGCAAGGCGCATGGCTGTTCGCCCTGTCCAGCGACCTCAACAGCACCCCGCTGATGCCCGGCGACACCGTGGTCGTGCCCGAAAAGATGGACCGCAAGACGGCCTGGACCCATTTCATGGTCGGGCTGAAGGACTGGACGCAGATCCTCTATCAGATGGGCCTGGGCATCGCGGCTTGGAAGACCATCAAATAATCGGATCGGCCCTCACCACACGCCCCCTCCTCTTTTGAGCGACCCTATGGATCAAACCACGTTACCCCCCGCCGAAGACGACGAAATCAGTCTGTTGGACCTGGCCACGACCCTCGGTGAAGAAAAGGCCGTATTGTTCGGCATCCCGGCGGCGACCTCGACCCTGGCGATCATCTACGCCCTCTTCACAACCCCCATCTACACCGCCAAGACGGTGATCCTGCCCCCGCAACAACAACAAAGCGGTGCCGCCTCCATGCTCGCCTCGATGGGCGCGTTAGCCGGCATGGCAGGGGCGGCGGCAGGCGTCAAAAGCCCGGATGAGATGTATGTCGCATTCTTCAAGACCAACCTTCTGCAAGACGACCTGATCACGCGCTTCAAACTCGATGCCCATTACGAGAGCAAAACCCGGGAGGGTACGCGTCTTGCACTCACCGGTGCCGCCAAGATCAGCAGCGACAAAAAGACCGGCCTCATCAGCATCGAGGTGGACGACAAGGACCCGAAATTTGCCGCGACCCTGGCCAACGCCCATGTCGATGCGCTCCGGCGCATGCTCGGCACCCTCGCGGTGACCGAGGCGCAACAGCGTCGCCTGTTCTTTGAACAGCAGATCAAAAAGACTCAAGACGCCCTCGCGACTGCGGATACCAGCTTCCGCACCCTCTCCGCCAAAGGGGGCCTGCCGGTCACCGATGTACTCGCCCAGGTCAGCGTGACGGCCAGCGCGACGATCCGCGGACAAATTGCCGCCAAAGAGGTGGAGCTCTCCGCCCTGCGCCAGTTCGCCACCGCACAAAACCCGGACATGCAGCGCATCGCCAGCGAACTTTCCGCCCTGCGTGCACAACTGGCCCGGATCGAATCCGGCGGCGGCACTGCCAGCACGGCCAGCGCCACAGGTCAGGCCGCCGTCGTGGCCCTGCGCGATGTCAAGACCCCGCAGGCCATCCTCGAGACCCTGGTCAAGCAATACGAATTGGCCCGCGTCGACGAGGCCCGCGAAGGCCCGCTGCTGCAACAGATCGATGTGGCCCAGCCGCCAGAAAAGAAGAGCAAACCCAAACGCGCCCAGATCGTCCTGTTGGCGGGCGTAGCCGGGCTCTTCCTGGGTGTGCTCGCTGCCTTCGTCCGCCGTGGCCTGCGCCGCGCCAGCGAATCGCCTGAATCCGCAGGCCGGATGGCGGCGCTCAAACAGGCCTGGACCACCGGCTGGAACCCCCGTCGCGGATAGAAAAAAGGGGTCAGGTCTTGACATCACGGTTTTCTGTGTTGCAACACCATCTGCCCCTCTAAAAACTGTCATGTCAAGACCTGACCCCTTTAATATCGCGGACTGCTCACGGCACCTCAATGGCCTGTGGCTCTGCCTCTTGGCTGCCGGCCCGTGCCTGGCCATCGAGCCTTCATCCAGCGTCGATCTGCGCACGCGTCCGGCCCAGCTCCGGCTCAGCCATGAGACGGTGTCCCTTGGCGGGCAAGAGGACATGGGCCTCTCCGGCGTGAGCTATCTGATCAACACCACCCCCGGGCTTTACACCGGTCTGTCTGTCTATGGCGCGACCTCCGGCGGGCGCGGCGGCTTTTTCACCGGCGGCGGGACCTTGGGCGCGGGCACCCGTTTGGGTCGAGCCACCCTGGACGCCGGCCTGTTCGTGGGCGGCGGCGGCGGTGGAGCAGCCCCGCAGGGCGGCGGACTGATGCTGCGCCCCCATCTCGGCCTGACCTACGACTGGGGCGGCTATACCTGGGGTGCGGGCGCGGCGTGGGTCAAGTTTCCCAACGGAGCCATCGACAGCAAACAGGCCTACCTCAGCCTGGGCATCCCCTTCGAGGTGCGCTATGCGGACCGCCGACACGCCTGGAAGGAAACGGTGGCCAGCTCAGGCTTCGGCACCCAACCCGCTGCCCTGAAGGCCACTTGGGGACGCTATCGTGCCGCACCCTCGGCCCGCACGACAAGCGGGGCCGCCCAACAGGACCTTGACCTGCTCGGATTTGCCTATCAGCACGAACTGGGGTCTGGATGGTTTGCCGAACTGGAGACGGCCGGCGCCTCCACAGGGCAGAGCGATGGCTATGCCGAGGTACTGTTCGGCGGCGGCTGGGGAATGACACTGCCGGCCACGGGGACTCAATTGCGCCTGTCCATGGCGTTGGGAGGCGCCGGGGGTGGCTCGGTCGATACGGCCGGAGGTGGCATTACCCGGGCCAAACTGGCGCTACACCAACCCATAGGCAAGAGACTGGGGCTCGGTGTGGCCCTAGGCAAACAGACCAGCGCGGGCAGTTTCAGCGCCGACTATCTGGGGTTCGACCTGAATTACCGGCTCGATGAACTCGTGCGCGACAAACGGCAACAGGCGAGCCCCGTCTATCTTCAACCCTGGGACATCGCCTTTTCCCATCAAAGCTACCTCGATGCGCAACGCAAACAGGGCGCCGCAAAGCGGATCGACCTCGTCGGTATCCAGTTGACCCGGCCCCTGAACGATACCGTATTCCTGACCGGACAGGCCTACGGGGCCTATACCGGCGAGGCCGGTGGCTATGCCGTCGGACTGGTGGGCGCCGGGGTACAGACACCGCTCAGCGCCCGCTGGTCCGTTTCGACCCAGGCCCTGATGGGCGTCGGCGGCGGCGGCGGAGTGGACGCGGGCGGCGGGGCCCTGACCCAATTCCAGGTCGGCCTCGCCTATCAACCCCGCCCCGCCTGGAAATTCCAACTGGAACTAGGCCGTGTTCGATCGTCCACAGGAGGACTCGATACCAACCTCGTCAACCTGAACATGATCTACCTCCTGACCCGGCCCGAAGGGCGCATCTGAGCGGCTGACAGAAAGAGACTCAATAGTCGTCCTGTGTGCAAAATGACGGGGTCAGGTCTTGACATCACGGTTTTGTGTATTACTACACCCTCCAACGCCGATAAAAACTGTCATGTCAAGACCTGACCCCTTCCCCTTTGCAATTCAAGACGGTATCTGACCCCTTCCCCTTGACCCTTATTGCACTAAGCGCACTCGTGGTCTAACCTGAGACCTCATTCATATAAAAGGAGGTTTGCCATGCGCAGAGCAGACGGTTTCACCCTGATCGAATTGTTGATGGTGCTGGTGATCGTCGGCATCCTAGCGGCCGTGGCCGTGCCGCAATACAGCACCTATGTCAAAAAGGCCCGATTCTCCGAGGTGGTCGCTGCGACAGCGCCCTACAAGTTAGGGGTGGAAGACTGTTATACGCGCACAGCAGATTTGACAACCTGTGACGCGAGCAGTAACGGAGTCCCCGCAGGCATTTCAGCGATCGGTTATGTAGCCACGATTGCGGTTGCTAATGGCGTGATTACGGCCACCGGCACGGAGAGCGTAGGAAAATATACCTATGTGTTGACACCAACAGCCGGGGCGACGGCAATTACCTGGGTAGCCAGCGGAAGCTGTTCAGATGTTGGTTTGTGCTGATTCGACAACATTGTAATAGGGTTATGGGGTCAGGTCTTGACATCACGGTTTTTACCGGCGTTGGCTGAATTTCGAACACACAAAACCGTGATGTCAAGACCTGACCCCTTTGGTTCCTTTTGTTTTTTGCTTCGGTTTTTACCGTTCGCCCCTGATGACCTTGCTCACTGTGGAATAGTGCACGCCTGCGTGACGGGCAATCGCCGCCATGCTATAGCCGTAGTCGGAATAGGCCTTCAGGATGGCCGCATCGCGCGCGACCTTGTTGCCGTGCTCGACGCCCGTAAAAAACGCCGTCAGATCAGGGCGGTGCAACAGGCGCTGCGGGCGTGGGACCTCGTTCAACGCGCCCTTCCCCTCCAGCAACGGTCGCACCTTTTCCACGAAGGCCTCCGGGCCAAGTAACGCCTGACCTCTCACCGCGGCCCACGGCGAGGGGCGCGTCCGGCCTTCCGCAACAAAATCGGCATAGTGCTGCCTGGCCACGGCGCGGCGTTTGTCAAACTGACCCAGCACCCAATCCGTGACGAGCCAAACCGGAGAAGTGGCCAGCCCCATTGTCGCCGGATAGCTGCTCCACGGATAATCCTCGACCCGCTGAACCATGCCGGCGCGGACAGGATTGAGCACGACATAACGGCACAGCTCCAGCAAATAACTGTCGCGATCCACCAATATGGCCTTGAACCGCCCCTGAAACACATGCCCCACCCGCCCGTGGCGCCGATTAAACCGTTGGGTATAAACACCGTTCAGCTGCCGCATGCCCGCCGACAGATTGCCCTCCGGCGTCTCGATGAGCAGATGATAATGATTGTCCATCAGGCAATAGGCATGAATCAGCCAGCCAAAGCGCGTCACCACATCGCCAAGTGCGCCATAAAACGACTCCCGGTCCTCATCATCGACAAAAATCGCATCCCGCGCATTGCCGCGCGCGGTGACATGATAAATCGCACCGGGGAATTCAAGTCGTAGCGGTCTGGCCATGGGCGAAAACTAGGACACAAAAACCGTGATGTCAAGACCTGACCCCATCCCAACTCTGCGGTATGCCTGTACCTACTTCAGCAGGCTCATCCCGGCTTTCGCTGCAGCCTTGTCAAAGGTCATGACGGACGAGCATCCTGCTGCGAGCGCCAATTGCTCTACCATGCAATCCGCAAAATCCGCTTTCGACCCCTCGAACTGTCGTAGGGCCTTCCACACGACTTCGGCTTGCTGAACGACCAGTTGTCGAATGCTGAGGAGCCGCTGCACGATTTGCACGATGTCGGAACGGACGGCCTCGTAGCAACTCTCGCTGACCCATACCAATTCGACCAGTACAACGAGGCTGATGTAGCCAGGGGTTGCAGTGCTGCACTCCATTTCGATCAGATGTGTAGCCAGTCTCGACTGCGCCGGATCGTCCTGAGCGATATAACGAACCAGAACATTGGTATCGATACCAATCATTGCGACCGTCCAGCTCGCTGCCGGAGGGCCGCATTCATGGCATCAATGCTGACGGGCTTGGCGGGCTTTTTTAAGAGGCCCTTCAGCGAACGAACATCTTCATTGGCAGGCTTGATCGCAAAACCGCCTTCGACCAGCTCAACAAACTCCAACCGGTCACCGGTCTCCACCCCAAGGCGATGACGAATATTGGCGGGAATGGTAATTTGACCTTTGCTGGTCAGGGTAGCAGTTGTCATGATGTCCCTCCATCAATAAACATTCCCTTACTCTACCGTAAGGCAAGCAATTGCGCTACGCTGCGAGCCATGGACACCCTGATCCTCAATGCCCTCCGCCATCAACGAGCGCTGAACAACGCGTAGAGCGGCTTCGCGGTCGGCCACGACGGTAATTTTTACCCTGGGGACAAACCACGGTCTATTTCGCAAAACCATGGGGTCAGGTCTTGACATCAAAACCATGGGGTCAGGTCTTGACATCACGGTTTTTAAATTCACCCACCCCTCAACCACACCAAAAAACAGTGATGTCAAGACCTGACCCCCAAGCAGGGTCTCAAGACCTGCCCCCCAAGCACGGTCGAGCGTAGAGTGGGTCGAGCGCAGCGAAACCCACCACCACCCCTCCACTCCAAAAACCGTGATGTCAAGACCTGACCCCACTCCCAGTTGACCCCACACCCTGCGGTGGGCGGTCCTTTGCTGGGGCTACGCGGACGGCGCCCAGATCTTCGCCTGTGGCAGGTGCATTTGCAGGGCCTGGGCGAGTGCTGCCTTGGCGGGTTCCTCGCCATGCACGAGTCGGATTTCCGTGGGCCTGTGTCGCATGCGCATGACGAAATCAACGAGATTCTTCTGATCCGCATGGGCGCTGTAGCCGGGCAAGGTATGGATGCCAGCACGGATGGTATAGCGCCGACCGTCGAATTCCACCCATCCGTGTTGCGGGCCGTATTGCTGGATGATGCGCCCTGGGGTGCCCTTCGCCTGGTAGCCGGAAAAGAGGATGTCGCTGCGTTCGTCCTCGATCAACGCCTTGAGGTAATTGACGATCCGCCCGCCGCTGCACATGCCGCTTGCAGCGATGACGATGGTCGGCTCGGCCGTTCTTTTCAGGGACTCGACCCGCAACAAGTGATCCCTGTGCTCGGCGATGGTCTCCATTTGGCGAAAATCCAGCGGATGGCGGCCCTGGGCGAGTTTTTTCCGGGCCTCCTTGTCCCATTCGGATTTGAGTGCCTGGTAGCTTTGGGTGAAGCGGGCGGCCAGCGGAGAATCGACGATGACCTTGAGCGTCATCTCCCCGCGATGGGCCAGTTCCTCAAGCTCGTAGAGCAATTCCTGCGTGCGTCCGATGCTGAAGGCGGGAATGAGAACAACCCCCCGGTTGCGCACCGCCCGTTGCAGAATGGCAGAAAGCGCATCGCGCCGGTGACGGCGGTCTTCGTGCCGCCGGTCACCGTAGGTGGACTCCAGCACCAGCACATCCGCCCGCCAGGGAGAACGCGGCGCGGGCAACAGTGGGCTGTAGGGCGCGCCCAGGTCTCCCGAGAAGACGACCCGCTGGCTCTGCGCGATCACATCGCACTCGATGAAAGCGGAACCGAGGATATGGCCCGCAGGATGCAGTTTGATGCGCAGCCCCGGGGTAATGCCCTGCCATCGCCGCCAGGGGAGCGGGCGAACTTGCTTGCGGATGCGTTCCAGAAACCGGGCGATGAGCACGGGGTTTTGCGTCACCCCCACCTTGAGCGCATCTTCAAGCACGAGCGGCAAAAGCAGGGCGCTGGCCTCGGAACACCAGATGGGGCCTTCGAATCCGGCGGCAAGCAACCAGGGAATCCGTCCGGCGTGGTCGATGTGGACATGGGTCAGCACCAGCGCATCCGCCCCGCGCAAAGAAAAACCGACCTCCATCTGCCCGCTGTGGCTGCCTTCCGCCGATTGTTCCGCGCCCTGAAACAGCCCGCAATCGACGAGGATCGAGCGGCCCTCGCCCCAGAAAAGCTGATGACAGGAGCCGGTAACCCCATCGGTGGCCCCGTGGTGTGCGATCAACATAGCCCGAATCCCCCCTCCACAACAAATTTGCTCTCCCGCGCCACAATTGCCAGACCTGACCCCGTCAAACTGCGACGCATTATTCACATTCATAAAGCCAAAAGAAGTAGAATATTGCTCAATTACGCTGCGTCATGTCCCGCTGAATGACTCCGCTTGAACGATCTAAAACTACATGGGGCTACATGGGGGCGCTGCAATCACACACAACACACAAACCCGCGTGAAAAGTGCGTAGGGTGGGTAGAGCACCGCGAAACCCACCACCAGCCCTCCAAAAACCGTGATGTCAAGACCTGACCCCATACAAACAAAACACATGCAACTCAAGCAATCACTCATTCGTCTCATCATCGCTGGCCTGCTGGCTCTGGTCATAGGGCTGGCCATCGTCCAGCCGCCCCAGGGCCCCTTCGCCCCTGCGCCCATCAGCACGGCGATGTTCGTCCTGCCCATTGTGGCCTTTCTCATCGCTTGGCTGATTGGTTGGCTGATCATCCGCTACGAACACCTGCACGCCCACCTCTCGCACGACCCTATCGACAAGGGCCCGCAGAAATACCATACCAAGCCCACCCCGCGCATCGGCGGCATCGCCGTCGTGGCCGGGTTGCTTGCGGCGGGCGGCGCCATGTCCTTTTCAGAGGCCATCCAGACCGAACACGCCTACGCCCTGCTCCTCCTGGCCAGCGCCCCTGCCTTCTTGGGCGGAATCATCGAAGACACCACCAAAAAGGTCGGCGTGCTTGAACGCCTGTTGCTGACCATGCTCTCCGGTGCCATCGGAGCCTGGCTGCTCGGCGCTGTGCTCAACCGGCTGGACCTCCCGGGTTTCGACCACGCACTCGCCTGGTTACCGTTCGCCATCGCCTTTACCGCCTTCGCGGTCGGCGGAGTCGCCAACGCCATCAACATCATCGACGGCTACAACGGACTGGCCGGCGGTTACAGCGTCATCGTGCTCGCGGCCATGGCATTCGTCGCCAACAGCGTCGGCGACGCCCTGGTCTTCACCGCCTCGCTCGCGCTGGCCGGTGCCCTCCTGGGGTTTCTCGTCTGGAACTGGCCCGGCGGAAAGATATTCCTCGGCGATGGCGGCGCCTATCTCACAGGCTTCATGCTCGCCGAGCTTTCCGTATTGCTCGTGACGCGCAATCCCGGTGTTTCGCCCTGGTTCCCGTTGTTATTGCTGATCTATCCGGTGTTTGAGACCGTCTATTCAATCTATCGCAGAAGGCTCAAGAACAACTGCTCACCCGGTCAACCGGACAACCAACACCTGCATCAATGCGTTCATAACCAACTGATTCCGTCTCATAACGGAACCCGTCTTAGCAACCTGAAATGCAACAGCAAAGTCGCCAAATATTTCTGGATTCCAACCGCCGTGCTTGCCACCACAGGCGCCACCCTATGGACATCGACCGCCCTGCTCGTTGTCTGCGTGCTCGGGTTCTGCGTGTTTTATGTCGTCAGTTACCGGTGGATTTCTGGGTGCAAACACCTGCGTAACCCGCGTACGGTGGGTAGAGCGTAGCGTAACCCACCGTTCCAAAAAACCGTGATGTCAAGACCTGACCCCAGAACCCTCAATGATTTCAAGCATTTTGATCGCCAGGGCTGACCGGTCATAGCGCTGGGCCGCGATCGGGCCATTGGCTTTGAGACGGGCAAGCAACGCGGCGTTCTCAGCCAAGCATCGAAGCCCCTCAATCAAGGCCCCGGAATTCTCCGGCTCGAACAATAAGCCGACATCCTCATGTTCGACTATGCCCGCAGACTCACCTTGAACGCCATGCAGCACCGGAATCGCCATGCCCATGCATTCGAACAACTTGGACGGGATGACCGTGGTGAACAGCTCATCCTTCTTCAGGTGGATGATGGATACATCCAGCAGCGACCAGTAACGCACTACCTGGTCTTTCGGCACTGAATCCACAAAGATCACATTGTCCATGCCTTCAACCGCAGCCCGTTGGCGCAAGGCGGCCTTGTTGGCGCCGTCGCCCAACAAAACGAAACGGAATCGATCCCCATCTGGCGCATCCTTCAACGCCTTGGCCGCGTCCAACACGGTGCCCAAGGCATGAGCCAGGCCATGGGTGCCGATGTAGCCGGCCACAAACTTGCCCTCCAGGCCATGCTGCCGCAACAACTCGGCGTCTTTTTCCTTGGGCGAGAAGCGGCTGATATCCACGCCATTGGTTACCACATGGATCTTGTCGCCGTCCACGCCTCGCCGCATTAAAGAAGTCTTGAACGCATGCGTCACCGACACGATCGCGTTGGCCTTGCGGTATAGGAACAACTCCAGCTTTTCGAGCATATCCAGCACCTTGCTTTGCTTCATGGCACCCACCACCCGAATGGACTCGGGCCAGATGTCCCGCAGCTCAAACACCCAGGGCACGCGCTTAAACAGACCGGTGACATAAGCCGCACATACAGTAAAGAACTGTGGCGATGTACCCACCACTACATCCACCCGGCGCACAAACAGGCTGGCCAAAAAGCCTGTGGCCATATAGCTCAGGTAATCCAGGGTGCGTTTTGAAAAGCCTTCGTTGGCGGTGATATAGGTCCAGACGCGGATCACACGGATGCCGGCCATGGTTTCCTGCTGCCACAGGCGATTCCGGTAACCATCGAATACCTTGCCCTTGGGGAAGTTGGGCGCACCCGTGATTACTGTCACCTGATGCCCGGCTTTGACCCACTCGCGGCAGTGTTCAAAGGTGCGGCTTGCGGGCGCGTTGACCTCGGGGGGGAAGTTGTCTGTCAGGAACAAGATGTGCATGGATGAAAACCAGGGTTCAAGCCATCGGGCTGATCCAACGAAAACGCAGGCTGCTGGCACCGTCAATCAGCTTCAAAACCAGGCAAACGGTGGGGATAGCGCATCCAAACCGGGGATGCCAGGTAACGGATTCCAGGCGCGCCTCACCCTGTTCCACCTGCCATGTCACGGTAGTGCCGTCAGGCAAGGTGGCCATACCTGCGGCCTGGTTGGTGTGCGCCTGCACCCGCACGGCCGGATGAAAATGGAAACGGGCCTCGGCATATGTGTGTGGGCCTTTCACACAATCCGACACGGTCACCCCCTCTTCATCCATCTGCCAGATGCGATGGTGCACTGGCTGGCCCGGCAGACGGGAGTAGCCATTGTGGGCACAGCGCACTTCAGTGGTTGGGGCATCAGCCGTCTGCTCGATGCGCAGCCCTGTGGGATAGGCCCGACGAGCCACCCGAAACCCGCCCCACACCTCTGACGAGTTCTGCCCGTCCACCACCACTGTGTTGTGCGCCGCCGTGCCGCGCTGGCGCAGCCGTTCAGTGCTGTTGCCGTAGCAAGAGGTGCCCGAATTCACCAATACCCGTTGCGCGCCCACCGATAGCTCGAAGCTCAGGGTATCGGCGTGGGCGTGTCCGGGCAGATAATCTGGGCCTACCGGTGCCACATCCAGCAAGGCCACGGCGGGGCCACGGGACATACGCACATAGCCACTGTCCTTTAAATGGATCAAGGCCGATGGGGCCGCAAGGGAATCAACCCGCAATACCCGGCGCACATAAGCATCCAGTTCGGCCACGCGGGGCGCAATGTCAAACGCCGCATCATTGAAAAACCCAATATCGCCATCCGGATGACACATGGCCTGTAGCCAAGTGTGCATGGCCACAACCCTTTGAGGCCAATCGGCCACCTGACGCTGCTGAACCGGGGTCAGCCGGGCGACCGAACAACGAGTGGCGTTCACCAGATCCAGCATATCTTCCAATGCCAGCGCGTGATACATCGTGCTGCGTTCAAAGTGGCCGCCGTCGGGCAACACCTGCTCGGGCACTTCGCGGGCCAGTATGCGCAAACCCTTGATCAGCCAGGCATCGGCCTCCGGGCCTTCAAAAAACAGCCCTGCCATCACCAATGCCTTGGCATTGGCAAACACGTGGTTGCCAAGCAGGTGAATTTCCAGGCGGCCAGTCAGCCAGCGCACCTGAACGGCCAGGCTAAGTAATGCAGCCGGGGAAAGCGTGCCACCCCCCAAGGCCCATTTGACCCAGTTCACCACCCGCAAGCTCAACGGGTAAGGTTCCCAGCCGCATCCCACGCCGGGTGGATTGTGGGCTATCCAGTCCTCGATCAGCGCCGTGTGCCAAGCCTGACGGACAGAGGCATCCAAGGCATTCAGATCGTCAAAGTAATGCTGGTTGTAACGCCACAGCTTTTCGCGCTGCGGGCCGTCCCACCCCAGCTCATCGAGCCCCCCCTCCTCGTTCAGAAACACGAAGCGGCGAGGGTCGGTCAGCGACGGCAAACGCCTTGCGGGTTGCTGCCAGCGGCCGGATAGAACAGCCCGTGGTGGCGCCGGGCGCAAGTCTGGCCTGGGTCGCCAAAGGCGAAACCATACCCGGCCATAAAACTGTACCGGGCGCAAATGCCTCAGGGTATGCCAATACCGCCCCGCTTGGCGCCACAAGCCCATAAAGGTTAGCTGGAAAATACCGGGGGTTGTGTCAGCAACTGCTCCAACACTTGCACGATGCGTACACCGGTTTTCCCATCCCATTTCTCGGGAATGGTGCCTTTTTTCCATTGCCCGGCAAACAGCTTGTCCAGGGCCGGGGCCAGGGCTGCAGGATCAGTGCCAATCAACTCGTTGGTGCCCAGGGTCACCGTTTCGGGCCGTTCCGTGCTGTCGCGCAAGGTCAGGCAGGGCACTCCCATCACCGTGGTTTCTTCAGTAATACCGCCCGAATCCGTGATCACGGCCTTGGCATGTTTCACCAGATAGTTGAATTCCAGATAGGGTTGCGGGTCAACCAGGCGGAAACTTTCGGGCACTTCGTTCAAGTCACGCAGAGTCTTGGCGGTGCGTGGGTGTACCGGGAACACCACCGGGAGCCCCCGGGCGCCTTCGGCAATGGCGCGCAGCAGACAAGCAAAGCCGTCGCCCTGATCCACATTGGCCGGCCGATGCAGCGTCACCACAAAGTATTCACCCGGTTTCAGGCCCTGGGCCTCCCAAAAATCCGGTTTCTGCAGCCGGTTCATGTTGGCCAGCAAGGTATCAATCATGGTGTTGCCCACGAAGAAGATGCGCTCATCCACCACCCCGCTCTTGCGCAGGTTGGCATTGGCGACCTCGCTGGTGGTGAAGAACCACTGGGTGATGGCATCCGTCACCATGCGGTTGATCTCTTCCGGCATGGTCCAGTCGCCTGAACGGATACCGGCCTCAACATGCGCCACGGGCACGCACAGCTTCTGTGCGGTGATGGCGCAGGCCATGGTCGAGGTGACATCCCCCACCACCAGGCAGAGATCGCTGCGCTGTTCCAGCAAGAGCTGCTCGTAACGGATCATGATCGCCGCCGTCTGCTCCGCCTGGGTGCCGGACCCGACTTCCAGATTGACATGTGGCTCGGGGATACCCAGTTGGGTAAAAAAATCGCCCGACATGCGAGCGTCGTAGTGTTGTCCGGTATGGATCAAACGGTAGCGAAGGCAGGACCCACGGGGCATCTGAGCCTCCATCGACCGGATGATGGGCGCAATCTTCATGAAATTGGGCCGTGCGCCTGCAATGATGTCGATCAACTTCACTGAACCGCTCCGGCGATTTCGATGCTGATACGGCTCACCTCCAACACCTCAGCGAAGGCGATAGGCACCGGCCCGCGTCCCTCCACCGCCGCAACAAAGGCCTTGGCGCATGCCTTTTGGCCCTTGTCCTGTTGCCACAGGTTCATCTTGCTGAAGCCGGGCCAGCCGAAGCCGGTCAGCTTGCGATAATTATCCAGTTGCAAGACGCGACCGGCGGCGAAGACCTCCAGTCGTTCCTTGGGGAAGGTCTTGCTGCCGTTGGCGAAGTAATGCACGGTGCCGATCGAGCCATCCGCAAAGCCCAGTTGCAAGGTCACCGTATCCTGGGTCAACGCGTCCATGCTCATGCGCTGCCAACTAGTGATGGGCACGCCGGCCAGAAACCGCAACAGGTCGATAAAGTGGCAGGCCTCGCCGATGATGCGTCCACCGCCGGCCTCCGGGTCCTGAGTCCAGTGGTCGGCGGGGATTGCGCCGGCGTTCACCGTCATGATGAAAGCCTTCGGCCCCGATACGCCATTCAGCAATTGTTTGACCTTCTGCACCTGAGGGGCAAACCGCCGGTTAAAGCCCACCATCAACACGGGCGGTGCTGAGTGCTGAGGGGTGAGGGATGAGGACTGAGGGCTGAGGGTTAAGTAAGCGGCTTCTATCTCTGCCAACTCATCCAGGGTCAGGCATAACGGCTTTTCGACAAAGACATGCTTGCCCGCCTGCAAGGCCTGCAGGACGAAACGGGCATGACTGTCGTGCTGGGTGGTGATTACCACGGCATCGGTTTTTGCATCGGAAAAGATACGGCCTGTCTCGGTCGTCGTTTCCTCAAAACCATATTTCCGCCCGGCATGCACGCCGCTCACCCCGGCACTGGAGGCCACGCTGCGCAGAATCGCGCCTGCCTCCTTGAAGGCCGGGATCAGCACCGCCGTCGCGTAATTGCCCGACCCGACAAAACTCACCGATGCCCTTTCCTCCCGAGATATGGATTGGGGCTGAGAGAATGACGAAAACGAAACGGTCTGCGCCTCGGGCGTAATCTCGATTCCGGGGTATTGCAGCAGTATCCCTAATGAGGTGCCGGCCCCTCCGACCAACTCATAGGCCTTCTCGGCCTCGCCGATGGCAAAACGATGCGAAATCAGCGGCTTCACATCCAGCCGACCGTCGGCCATCATGTCCAGCACTGCCTCAAAATTGCGCTGCTCTGTCCAGCGCACAAAGCCCACCGGATAGTCCTGGCCCTTCTCCTCGTAATTGGGGTCGTAGCGGCCGGGACCGTAGGAGGCCGAAACCTGGAAGGTCAACTCCTTCTTGAAGAAATCATCCCGCGACAACTCCAGTCCGGTAACGCCCACCAGCACGATGCGCCCGCGCTTGCGACACATCAAGGCCGCCTGATGCATCGGCTCGCTGCTCTTGGTGGCTGCCGTCACGATGACGGCATCCACGCCGCGCCCACGGGAATAGCTTTCTGCTGCCTTCACCGGGTCCTGGCCAGCGGCCAGATCCACGACTTCGGCCCCAAACTGACGCGCCAGTGCCAGTTTGTCCTTGTCAAAGTCCAGACCCAACACGCGACAACCATGGGCACGCAAGAGCTGCACCGTCACCAGGCCAATCAGGCCAAGCCCTGTCACAACGACGGTCTCCCCCAGGGTCGGTTGCACCAGGCGAATACCCTGCAAGGCAATGGCCCCCAACACCGTGAATGCCGCCTCCTCATCAGAAACGGCGTCTGGCACCTTGGCGCATAGATTGAAGGGCACGCCCACCACCTCGGCATGCTTGCCATTACTGATCACCCGCTCGCCCGACGCAAAGCCCATAACCCCAGCCCCGACAGCGGCGACACGGCCAACATTGCAATAGCCCAAGGGCAAAGGTTGATCCAGCTTGTTGAACACCGCCTCGAGGGTTGGCTGCAGGCCGTCGGTCTTGATCTTGTCCAGCACCATGCGCACCTTGTCAGGCTGCTGACGCGCCTTCTCGATCCAGCCGGCCTTGCCGAACTCGACCAACATGCGCTCGGTGCCAGCCGACACCAGCGTCTGCGATGTTTGAATCAAAAGCTGCCCGCGCTTCAGGGCGGGGATGGGTACTTCGGCCACTTCCGTGGCGCCGGTTTTAAGGGATTGGAGGATTTGTTTCACTTTATTTATTAGCCTCAATCAACATGAACAAGCCCGCCCCCGGGAGCAAACCGCAAATCAATCCGCGTGGCCATATCCGGCGTGCCAAAGATAAGGCCAAGCCACCGTGCCGCTGCCCGGCGCCCGATTCAAGCAGATCGCCATGAGTGAGTACCGTCCTGATCCGCACCTCACTGAAGGCGGCGAATAGCCCTCGCGCCTCGGCCACCGAGTAGGCCTTGGTACCAGGGCTTTCCAGATGCTCGGCATATACACTGCGCAGGCTGCGCCACGGTCGGCCAGCCAGCAGCGCATAGCGCAACCAGAGCATGATGCCGATCATGCTCCACTTATGGTAAATCATGATCCTCGCCCCCCCCCGCGTTTCAATACGCGATGCACCTCAGCAATCGCTTTGGGCGTATCCGGACTATGGTGCAAGACACCCCAGGAATAGACCCGATCAAAGTACTCGTCGGGGAAATCAAGATGCTCCGCATCGCCGACGGCGAGCTTCGACGACAAACCAAATAGCGTCAAGCGATGGCGCGTATGCTCCACCGCCCGTTCGGTCAGATCGATACCGTAAAGGTCGGACCCCGCCTCGGCGAAGCGCTGATGATCGGCACCCAGACCCACGCCAATTTCGAGAACCCGCCGGCCCTTCGCTGCCTCAAAATCGGCAAATGGCCGTATGAAAGGTTCCAGACGGTAACGCTCGGCCGACTGGGCCATGTAACCCGCCCGATCGCTAGTCTGCAAATACAGGTTTTCACCGCAGGCCGCTTCGTTCCAGAAGTCATGCACCTGTTGCTTGTCCGGCGTTACGGCTTGTTCCACAGTCATCTAATTTTTCCCCCCAAAGCGTGGCGGTGTTGCAAGACCTTGATCAAAAAACTTCCGGCACCAAATCTCGATGCACACCAAGCCCAGAATCGTGTAGGCGGCATCGACCCTTCCCGCACGATCGTCCGCCACCAGGGCGGCAACCGCCGGTGGATCAAACAACCCGCGCCGGCGCAGTGCATCAGCCGAAAGCGTATCGTCAACCAATTCCTTCAGTTCGTTCCGCAACCAATGCCTGAGCGGCGCGCCGAAACCGGTTTTGGGCCGGTAGATGACCTCATGCGGAAAATAAGGCTCCATTGCCTTCTTCAGCACCCACTTGCCCTCGGCGCCCCGCTGCTTGAGGTTCGGAGGCAATGCATTGGCCAGACGGATCAGATCGTTATCCAGAAATGGCACACGCACCTCAACCCCCGCCGCCATCGACATCTTGTCGGTGTACAGCAGGTTGTGATCCGCCAGAAAAAAACGCTGTTCAAGCGCCAACATCCGCTGCAAGGGCGGCAAATCGGGCGGCAGCGACGAAAGATAGCCCTCCAGTGGCGCGGTCATGGCCTCATGTGCCAGCGCGGCCCGGTGTTCAGGGGCAAACAGCCCCAGCACCTGCGCCGGGTCGGCCCACAAAAAATAGCCGGTCAAGCGTTTGCTTTCCGGGCAGTCGGCATGGGCAAATGCCTTGGTCACGCGCCGTCCCAGTGCGCCGCCCTGGCCCAATTGACGGCTCATGTTGCGCAAGACTGCCCGCATTGGCACCGGCAACCAGGCCCAATAGCGTTCCAGCATCAAGGCACGGTGCCGGCGATAACCCGTGAACAGATCATCTCCCCCCGCACCAGAAAGCAGCACCTTCATCCCATGCTGCCGCGCCAACTGGCTGATATAGAGCACATTCAGAGGCGCAGGGTCGGCCAGCGGCTCATCCAGTTGGAACACCATCTGCTCCAGATCCGCCGCCATGCGTGACGAATCCACCCGAAGCTCATGCAACTTCACGCCAAGATGCTGCGCAACCCGACGCGCATAGGGCAGGTCATCCGTCACCCCCGCATCCCGAACCGGGCCCGTATCAATCGTGAAGCAATCAATATCTGGCGAGACTTCCCGTGCCAACGCCACCACGGCGCTGGAATCCAGACCGCCAGATAGGAATGCACCCACCGGCACATCGGCCACCATCTGGCGGTGCACGGCAGTGCGAAGGCCTTCACGCACCTGCCGGATGGCCTCTGTGGGGGTTGGGCCAGAAACAAAGCGCCCCGCGCCGGAATTGCTCCATGTCGATTCAGCCCAGTGCCAACGACGGACAATACGACCGCCTTTCACCCTCAGCGCTTCGCCCGGACCCAGCCGGAATACCCCCTTAAACGGGGTTGACCCGCCCGGACTCCAGAGAAACCCAAGGTAACGGAACAAGGCTGTCACATCCAGCGAAGCTTCGAGCCCACCGCATGCCAGCAACGCCTTCAGCTCGCTGGCAAAAACAAAACCTTTGCATCCCTCACTGATGTACAAGGGCTTGACGCCCATCGCATCGCCGGCAAGAAATAGCGACTGATCGGCCCGGTCATAAATCGCAAAGGCATAGATGCCATTGAGTAGACCCAGCATCGCCTCGCCCTTGGCCCGATAAAGCGCCAACAACACCTCGGTATCGGAATGACTACGGAAGCCATGGCCCTCC